>JAEEGK010010761.1_pt1 | contig 21062 bp, 15 predicted proteins | sample 8958771 | NCBI WGS metagenome assembly JAEEGK01 (sample SAMN16246547, study PRJNA631951) | gut metagenome | biome: gut microbiome; feature: rumen; material: SC-attached | host: Bos | place: Iran: Karaj | collected 2018-10
GGCATATTGGCGCCTTCGGCCACGCAGATGGCACCACCCTTGACGATGTTCTCTGCATCGGCCTCCTCAATCTCGTTCTGCGTTGCGCAGGGGAGGGCTATGTCGCAGGCAATCTTCCAGGGACGTTCGCCGGGGAAGTACTGGGCCTGCGGATATTTCTGTACGTATTCCTTGATACGGCCGCGGCGGATGTTCTTGAGTTCAAACACAAAGGCCATCTTCTCCTCGTCCAGGCCTTCGGGGTCGTAGATGAAACCGTCGGAGTCGGACAGGGTCTGGACCTTGGCGCCCAGTCTCATAGCCTTCTGGGCGGCATACTGGGCCACGTTGCCTGCTCCGGAAATGTTCACCTTCTTGCCCTGGAAACTCTCTCCGCGGGTGGCGAGCATCTGCTCGGCAAAGTAGCAGAGGCCGTAACCGGTGGCTTCGGGTCTCAGGAGCGAACCGCCCCAGGCCAGGCCCTTTCCGGTAAGGGTGCCGGTAAACTCGTCTCTGAGGCGTTTGTACTGGCCAAAGAGATAACCAATCTCACGGCCGCCCACACCGATGTCGCCGGCGGGAACGTCCGTGTTGGAACCGATGTGGCGCTGGAGTTCGGTCATAAAGCTCTGGCAGAAGCGCATCACCTCTGCGTCCGATTTACCGCGGGGGTTGAAATCCGAGCCGCCCTTTGCTCCGCCCATAGGCAGGGTAGTGAGGGCGTTCTTGAAGGTCTGCTCGAAGGCCAGGAACTTCATGATGGACAGGTTCACGCTGGGGTGGAAACGGATGCCGCCCTTATACGGGCCGATGGCACTGTTGCACTGCACGCGGAACCCGCGGTTGATGTGCACGTCTCCGCGGTCGTCCGTCCAGGGAACCCGGAAGATCACGATGCGTTCCGGCTCCACAATGCGTTCAAGGATTTTCTGGTCAATCAGCTGGGGATTCTCCGTGATGTACGGAGCAATGCTTTCTACTACCTCGCGAACAGCTTGGTGGAACTCGGATTCGCCCGGATTCTTGGCTATAACCTCGCCCATGAATCCGTCAATGTAATTACGGGTAAACTGATCCATAATAGTTTGTTTTATACACTACATTAACTAAATTTGCTAACCGAAACAAAGGTAAGGAATTGTTTTGTAAAATGAAAATCAGCCTCCTACAGTTTAATCCGGTCTGGGAATCCCCCTCTGCCAACCGGAAAAAAATCAAAGAACTGCTGGCCCACTTGCCGGCCACTGACCTGCTTGTATTGCCGGAAATGTTCTCCACCGGCTTTGTGACGGACCCCGTGGGCGTGGCCGAAAAAGACGGGGAAAGCTTCCGTTTTATGCAGGAGACGGCGGCCTCCCGGGGCTGTGCCGTGGCCGGAAGCCTAGCCGTGGAGGAGGAAGGACGCTTTTATAACCGCTTTTACTTTGTGTATCCGGACGGCCGGGAAGTCCACTACGACAAGCACCACCTGTTTACCTACGGCGGTGAGCAGCACCGCTTCACCGCCGGAGACAAACCTGTGGTGGCCAGTTTCAGAGGCGTCCGCATCCTGCTGCAGGTCTGTTACGACCTCCGCTTCCCGGTATTTAGCCGGAACCGCCTCCTGCCGGATGGGTCGGCCCTTTATGATATGGCCCTCTACGTGGCCAGCTGGCCGCATGTGCGCATGGATGCCTGGGATGCCCTCCTGAAGGCCCGCGCCATTGAGAACCAGTGCTTCCTGGCGGGCGTGAACCGCGTGGGAACAGACCCCGGAAACAGCTATTCCGGCCACAGCGTCCTCCTGGGGCCCAAAGGGCAGGTCCTTGCCGCCTGCCGGGAGAACCGGGAAGAGATAGCTTCCTGCGAAATCAATCTGGAAGATTTACGCGCATTCAGACATCAGTTCCCGGTCTTGCAGGATGCAGACTAAATATAGTAGCACCAACCGTGCGTATCTTCCAGTTCTCCAAACTGGATGCCGGTAATGCGATTGTATAGCTTCATGCTCACAGCTCCTACTTCCCCGTCCGGGCAGAAGCGGTAGGACTGGGCTATTTCCGCTTCTTCCAGCTTGACCTTGCGGTCAATGTGGGAGATGGGGATTATCACCACAGCCGTTCCGCAGGCGCCCGCTTCATCAAACTCGGCCAGTTCTTCCACCGGAACGGGGCGTTTTTCCACTTCCATCCCAAAATCGGCCGCCACCTGCTGCAAGGTCTTGTTGGTGATGGACGGCAAAACACTGTCCGACAGGGGAGTGATGTATTTGTTCCCCTTGATCCCAAAGAAGTTGGAGGAACCGAACTCGTCTACAAACTGGTGGGTGGCGGAGTTCAGGTACAGCAGTTCCGCGTAGCCCTGGTTGTGGGCCACCTGGTACGGTTTGAAGGTGCCGGCATAGTTGGCGCCAATCTTATAGCTGCCGGAACCCTTGGGTGCAGCACGGTCGTAGTTGCCGGGGATGACGGCGGCGCGGGATTTCATATGCTGGCCATAATACGAGCCCACGGGAGCGCACAGGACCACAAAGAGAGCTTCCGGATAAGGCGTCAGTTGCATCTGGGGATGCACGCCTATCAGGAACGGCCTAATGTACAGGGAGGCTCGGTGGCCATAGGGCGGCAGGAACTCCAGGTTGTTTTTGACGCAGGCCTCACACATCTGGAGGAACAGCTCCTCGGAAGGGCAGGGCATGCCCAGGAAATCGGCCGTACGCTTGAGCCTGGCGGCATTCTGGTCCGGGCGGAAAATGGCAATGCGTCCATCCTTCTGGCGGAAGGCCTTCAGGCCCTCGAAGCAGGAAATCGCATAGTGGAGAACCTGGGCGAAAGGGTCCATGGTGAGGGAAAAGTTTTCCGTGGCCTCGATGGGAGACCACTTCCCGTCTTTGTAATGGGAAACAATAACGGTGCGGGTGCGGTAGGCGTCAAAGCCCAGGGTGTCCCAGTTGATACTATTCATAGTCTTTTTCAATTTGATTGGCAATCCAGTCACCTACCTGTGAGGTGGAATAAGAAGCCCCGCCGGAGGCAAGGTCTTCGGTAACATAGCCGGCTTCGAGGGAAGCGGCAACGGCCCGGCGGATGGCTTTTCCTTCCTCCATCAGGCCAAAGGCATATTCAAACATCATGGCCGCGGACAGGATGGCCGCCACCGGGTTGGCAATGTTCTTGCCGGCCGCCTGCGGATAGGAGCCATGGATGGGCTCGAACAGGCTGGTATGCGTGCCGATGGAGGCCGATGCCAGGAGGCCCATGGAGCCGCTGATGCAGCTGGCCTCGTCTGTCAGGATGTCTCCGAACGTGTTTTCCGTGACCAGCACGTCAAAGAATTTGGGGCAGCGGATGAGCTGCATGGCGGCGTTGTCCACAAACATGTAATCCACCTGGACGTGGGGATACGACGCTTCCATCTCGCGGGCCACCTGCCGCCACAGGCGGGACGACTCCAGCACATTGGCTTTGTCCACCACCGTCAGGTGCCCGCGGCGCCGGCCGGCGTATTCAAAGGCCAGGCGGAGGATGCGCTCCACCTCAAAACGGCTGTAGATGCAGGTGTCGTAGGCTGTGTCGCCGTTATCCTTCCGGCCTTTCTCGCCAAAGTACATGCCGCCGGTGAGTTCGCGGATGCACAGGAAATCGGCCCCGTCCACCAGTTCCTTCCTGAGCGGGGACTTCTCTATCAGTGAGGAGAAGGTTTCTACGGGCCGAAGATTGGCATACAGCCCCAGCTGCTTGCGGATGGCCAGCAGGCCCTGCTCCGGGCGCACCGGGGCGGTGGGGTCGTTGTCGTACTTGGGGTCTCCCACGGCGCCAAACAGCACGGCGTCGCTCTGCAGGCACAGCTGGTGCGTCTTTTCCGGGTAAGGGTGGCCGCAGTCGTCAATGGCGCAGGCGCCCACCAGGCCAAAGGTGTACTCCGCCTCATGATGGAAACGGCGGCAGACGGCATCTACGGCCTTTTGGGCCTGGGCCACCACTTCGGGGCCGATCCCGTCTCCGGGCAAGGTTGCGATTTTTAGTTTCATACTATTCTGTTCTCTATGATATTCAGCATTTTAACGGTGGCTTTGATGGCCGCCTCGGTTTGGTCGGAGTCTACACCCCGTGTTTTGAAGGAATAGCCGTCCAAGTCCCACGAGATGGTGGTTTCCACCAGGGCGTCGGTCTTGCCGCCCGGCGGAATCTTGACTACGTAGTCCGTGAGGCAGGGATGCCGTCGGCCCAGGCGGTCGTAGATTTTCCAGAGGGCCTTCATGAAGGCGTCGTACTGGCCGTCCCCGGCTGCCGAGTCTTCGTAGGAATCTCCCTGGATGTCAATGCGCAGGTTGGCTACCGGGCGCATGCCGCGGGTAAGCTGCAGGCTGTAGTTCACAATGTGGATGGGGCCTTCGTCGGAGGCATGGCCGCCCTTGAGGATATCGGCAATGATGAAGGGGAGATCCTCCGGGCTCAGGCTTTCCTTCTTGTCTCCCAGTTCCACCACGCGCTGGGTCACCAGCTTCATCTGTTCGGCCGTGAGCTCAATGCCCAGGTTCTCCAGGTTCTTCACGATATTGGCCTTGCCGCTGGTCTTGCCCAGGGCATAATGGCGGTGACGGCCGAAGCGCTCGGGCTGCAGGGCGTTCTGGTACAGGCCGCCCTTCTTGTCGCCGTCGGCATGCACGCCGCTGGTCTGGGTAAAGACGTATTCTCCCACCAGGGGCATGTTGGAAGGGATGCGCACGCCCGAGATGGTCTCCACATAGCGGCACACGTGCATCAGGGAGCCCTCTTCCAGGGTGTTGTCCTGGTGCAGGTGGTCGTTGAGGATGCCCAGGGCGCTGGCAACGGGCAGGTTGCCGGCCCTTTCTCCCAGGCCGTTCACCGTGGTGTGGATGCCCTGCATCCCGGCCTTGACGGCCTCAAAGGTATTGGCGGCGGCCAGGTCGTAGTCGTTGTGGGCATGGAAGTCAAAGTGCAGGGTGGGGTAGCGCTCCACCATCCGGCTGCAGTAGGCGGCGGTCTGACGGGGGTTGAGCACGCCCAGCGTGTCGGGCAGCATGAAGCGCCGGATGCCGGCGTCCCGGAGGTGGTCCACCAGGAAGAAAACATAGTCCGGCGAATCGGCCATGCCGTTGGACCAGTCTTCCAGGTAGACATTGACGTCCAGACCCTTCTCCCGGGCCCTTTCCACCTCCCGGAGGATGTCGTCCAGGTGCTCGTACGGGGTTTTCCGCAGCTGGCCGAACAGGTGGCGGAGGGAGCCTTTGGCCAGGAGGTTCATGCAGCGGCCTCCCACGCCGGCAATCCAGTCCACCGATGCGCCGTTGTCCACGAATCCGAGGATCTCCACCCGGTCCAGGAGACCGGCCGAAGCCGCCCAGCCGCAGATATGGGCGCAGGCTTCCCGTTCGCCGTCCGAGACGCGGGCCGATCCCACCTCAATCCGGTTAACCTTGAGTTCCTCCAGCAGCAGACGGGCTATGGCCAGTTTCTCGTGCGCATTGAACGAGACACCGGCGGTTTGCTCTCCGTCGCGGAGGGTGGTATCCATTACTTCCAGCATAGGGCTTTCTGCTCGTAGGCTTCAATCTTGTCTTTCTGTTCCAGGAGATAGTCAATATCGTCCAGGGCGTTCATCAGGCAATACTTCTTGTAGGCATTGATTTCAAACGGCTCGCTTTCGCCGGTGGCCAGGTTGGTCACCGTCTGGGCGGGCACGTCAATGCGAACCTGGGCCGATGGATCAGCGGCGATGGAGGCAAACAGGCGCTCCAGAAAACCCTCCGATACCACCACCGGCAGCACGAAATTGTTGAGTTCGTTGTTCTTGTGGATGTCTGCGAAGAAGCTGGAGATGACGGCCAGGAAGCCGTAGCCGGCTATGGCCCAGGCGGCGTGCTCGCGGCTGGAACCGGAGCCGAAGTTCTTGCCGGCCACCAGCACGCGGGCCCCCTCGTAGCGGGGGTCGTTGAGCACAAAGTCCGGGTTGGGTGTTCCGTCGGGCCGGTAACGCCAGTCGCGGAAGAGGTTCTCCCCAAAGAAGGATTCCTCCCGCGTGGTGGCCTTGAGGAAACGGGCGGGGATGATCTGGTCCGTGTCCACGTTCTCCAGGGGAAGGGGAACGCAGGTGCTTTCTATGATTTGGAATTTCTGTTTCATAGCAGTTCTCTTGGATCGGTTATCACACCTGTTACGGCGGCGGCTGCCGCGGTGAGCGGGCTGGCCAGGAGGGTGCGGGCACCGGGGCCCTGACGGCCCTCGAAGTTACGGTTGCTGGTGGACACGCAGTACTTCCCGGCGGGAATCTTGTCCTCGTTCATGGCCAGGCAGGCGCTGCAGCCCGGCTGCCGGATCTCGAAGCCGGCGGCTTCCAGAATCTGGTCCAGGCCTTCTTCCTGGATCTGCCGGCGCACTTCCCAGGATCCGGGTACCAGCCAGGCTACGATACCATCGGCCTTCCGGCGGCCCTTCACCACGGAGGCAAAGGCGCGGAAGTCTTCCAGGCGGCCATTGGTGCAGGCCCCCAGGAACACGTAGTCCACGGGCTTTCCCAGCAGCGCTTCGCCCGTCCGGAAGCCCATGTACTGCAGGGCCTTTGGGGTAGCATCGGCCGGGATGCAGCCGTCTATGGCCATGCCCATGCCGGGGTTGGTGCCATAGGTTATCATGGGCGGGATTTCCTGGGCATTGACCCGGATTTCCTTGTCAAAGACGGCATCGTCATCGCTTCTGAGCGTGCGCCAGTAGGCAACGGCCCGGTCCCAATCGGCCCCCTTGGGCGCATATTCGCGGCCCTTGAGGTAGGCAAAGGTAACCTCGTCCGGGGCAATGAAACCGCCGCGCGCTCCCATCTCAATGGACAGGTTGCAGAGGGTGAGGCGGCCTTCCATGGAAAGATGGCGCACCGTCTCGCCGGCGTACTCCACAAAGTAACCGGTGGCGCCGCTGGTGGTCATCTGCTTCATCAGGTACAGGGCTATGTCCTTGGCCGTGACTCCTTGTCCCAGCTTCCCTTCAATGGAAATGCGCAGGGACCTGGGCTTCTGCTGCAGGATGCACTGGGAGGCCATGACCATCTCCACTTCGCTGGTGCCTATGCCAAAGGCCACGGCTCCTACGGCCCCGTGGGTGGAGGTGTGGGAGTCTCCGCACACAATGGTCATGCCCGGCAGGGAGAGGCCGCGCTCCGGTCCCACCACGTGGATGATGCCGTTGCGCGGATCCATCATGCCAAAGTGGGTGAGGCCAAACTCGGCGGCGTTGGCGGCCAGGGTATCCACCTGCTTTTTGGACACCGGATCCTCAATGGGCCTTTCCTGGTTGCGGGTGGGGGTGTTGTGGTCCGGCATGCAGATAATCTTTCCGGGCCTCAGGCAGCGGATCCCGCGGCTCCGGAGTCCTTCAAAAGCCTGCGGACTGGTAACTTCGTGGCAGTAGAGGCGGTCAATGTACAACTGCTGGGGACCGTCCTCCAGTTTCTGCACCACGTGTGCATCCCAGATTTTATCAAAAAGGGTATTCATAACAGCATCAATAGATCGTCGTCGTTGAGCTCCTTCTTGCGGTCGGCCAGCAGGAGGAACTTGTGGTAAATGTGGTCCAGGCGCTCGCCGTCCACGTTTACGCCCAGTTCTTCCAGGCGGTGCTTCAGGGCGGCGTGGCCGCTGCGGGCGGTAAGCACAATGGAGTTGTGGTCTATGCCCACGTCCTGCGGGTCAATGATCTCGTAGGTATGCACGTTCTTGAGCACGCCGTCCTGGTGGATGCCGGAGGAGTGGGCAAAGGCATTCCGGCCCACGATGGCCTTGTTGGGCTGCACCGACAGGTTCATCAGGTTGGAGACCATGCGGCAGGTGGGGTAGAGACGGCGCGTGTTCACGCCCGTGTCCAGGCCCAGTTCCTTGTGGGACTTGAGGATCATCACCACCTCTTCCAGCGCGGTGTTGCCGGCGCGTTCGCCAATGCCGTTGAGGGTCACTTCGCACTGGCGGGCTCCGTGGCGGATGCCTTCCAGGGTATTGGCCGTGGCCATGCCCAGGTCGTTGTGGCAGTGGGTGGAGAGGGTGATGTTCTCAATGCCGTCCACGTGGTCGCACAGGTACTGGATCTTGGCCCCAAACTCATCGGGCAGGCAGTAGCCCGTGGTGTCGGGGATGTTCACCACGGTGGCCCCGGCCTTGACCACGGCTTCCACTACCCGCGCCAGGAATTCATTATCGGTCCGGCCGGCATCCTCGGCGTAGAATTCTACGTCGTCCACATACTTCCGGGCGTATTTCACGGCCCGTACGCCCCGTTCCAGGATTTCTTCCCGCGTGGAGTTGAACTTGTAGCGGATGTGGTAGTCGGAGGTGCCAATTCCCGTGTGGATACGGCCCCGTTTGGCAAAGCGGAGGGCTTCCGCGGCCACATCGATATCCTTCTCCACCGCCCGCGTGAGGGCGCAGACGGTGGGTCCGGAAACTACTTTGGAAATCTCCACCACGCTCTGGAAATCTCCCGGGCTGGAGATGGGAAAACCGGCTTCAATCACATCCACGCCCAGCTCTTCCAGGGCTTTGGCCACCTGGATTTTCTCCACGGTGTTTAGCTGGCAGCCCGGAACCTGTTCGCCGTCGCGCAGGGTGGTATCGAAGATATAGACGCGGTTGTTACCCATGGTTATTTGTTGTTTTCGGGCCGAAGCTCACGGACGGCGGCGCCGGTGCGCCAGAGTTCGCTCTCGCGGAGGGCTTTGAGTTCCTTTTCCAGGCCTTCGCGGTAGTCGGGCTTGGAGTTGGCGTCAATGGAGATCTGGGCTTCGGTGCCGTCGGCCACACGCTGGTACAGTTTCTCGAAGACGGGTTTGGTGGCATCGTGGAAGGGACCCATCCAGTCCAGGGCGCCGCGCTGGGCGGTGGTGGAGCAGTTGGCGTACATCCAGTCCATTCCCTTCTCGGCAAAGAGCGGCATGAGCGACTGGGTAAGTTCCTCCACGGTTTCGTTGAAGGCCTCGGACGGGCTGTGGCCATGGGCGCGGAGCACCTCGTACTGGGCCGACAGGATGCCCTGGATAGCGCCCATCAGGGTACCGCGCTCGCCGGTGAGGTCGGAGAATACCTCGCGTTTGAAGTCGGTTTCAAAGAGGTAACCGGATCCTACGCCAATGCCCAGGGCGAGCGTACGCTCCAGGGCCTTGCCGGTGGCGTCCTGGTACACGGCAAAGGAGGAGTTGATGCCGCGGCCCTGCAGGAAGAGCCGGCGCACAGAAGTGCCGGAGCCCTTGGGGGCCACCATGATTACATCCACGTCCTTGGGCGGCACAATGCCGGTACGGTCGTTGTAGGTGATGCCAAAGCCGTGGGAGAAGTACAGGGCCTTGCCCGGGGTGAGGTGCTTTTTGACCACCGGCCAGACCTCAATCTGGGCGGCGTCGGATACCAGGAACTGGATAATGGTTCCTTTCTCGCAGGCCTCTTCAATCTCAAAGAGGTTTTTGCCGGGCACCCAGCCGTCGGCCACGGCCTTGTCAAAGGTCTTGCCTTTGCGCTGGCCCACAATTACGTTGAAGCCGTTGTCCTTGAGGTTGAGCGACTGGCCGGGGCCCTGGACGCCGTAACCGATGATGGCGATGACTTCGTCCTTGAGGGCTTCGCGTGCATGATCCAATGTGAATTCTTCCCGGGTGACGACATGTTCGTCCACTCCGCCAAAATTAATAGTTGCCATAAGATTTATTGATTTGATTGTTGACTTTTCTCTTCTTTTTCCCTCCGCCGGAGGAACTTGAAAACGGGCTCCTGTTCGGCCCGGGACACGGCAATCCGGCCCGAGCGCACAAACTGCAGCACGCCCACGGGCTTGAGGTCGTCGTGCAGGCGGGCCGTCTCGTCCGAGAGGCCGGTTTTCTGGATGACCGTGAATACCTTGTTCATCTCCACAATGCGTGCGTGGTAGCGGTTGAGGAGGCTCTCGATTTCCCCGTTGGCCTGCAGCAGGGCCGGGGTGGGTACCTTGTACAGGCAGAGCTCGCGGTAGACAATCTTTTCGGCCGTATAAAAGAAGGCCTTGATTACGTCTACGCGCTTTTCAATCTGCTGGACGCTCTCCTTCACTTTCTTTTCCGGACCGGCGGTCACGATGGTGATGTTGTGTATGCCCTCCATGGAGGAAGCTCCGGCCGAAAGGCTCCAGATGCTGAGCCCATGCCGCGTAAAAACGTTGGTAATCTGCGCCAGGAGGCCAATCTGGTTCTCGGTGTAAATGGTCACCGTGTATTCTTTGATTTCGTTTTCCATAGCTATCTGTACCATTCGCGTTCGGTTAACATGATCTCGTGGATGCCTTTTCCGGGAGGGACCATGGGCATGACCATGCCCTCTTCCTGCACGTGTACGTCCAGCAGGTACGGCTCGTCGTCTTTGAAGAATTCTTCCAGGGCGGGTTGTAAGGCCTCGCGGTCCGGCACGCTGAGACAGCGGATGCCGTAGGCCCGGGCAATGAGGGCGTAGTCGGGGTTGACCATGCGGGTCTGGGAGAAGCGCTCCCGGAAGAAGAGTTCCTGCCACTGGCGCACGTTGCCCAGCCAGTTGTTGTTGAGGAGGACTATCTTCACGCCCACGTGTTCCTGCATGATGGTGCCTAGCTCCTGCAGGGTCATCTGGATGCCGCCGTCACCCACAAACAGGCACACGGGACGCTCCGGACAGGCAATCTTGGCACCAATGGCCGCCGGCAGGCCGAAGCCCATGGTCCCCAGGCCGCCCGAAGAGATGAAACTGCGGGACTGCGCAAACCGGGAATAGCGGGCGCCCATCATCTGGTTCTGGCCCACGTCCGTTACCACCACGGCCTTCCCGGCGCCGGCGCGGACCACGCGGTCCACCACCTCGCCCATTTTCAGGAGCCCGCCGGCGGGGTGCAGCTCCGGATCAATCACTTTCTCCTTTTCCACCCGGTCGCAGCAGTCAAAGGAAGCGTTCCACTCGGGGTGGCGGCGCTCCTGCATCTTTTCCGTGAGCAGTTCGAGCACTTTCCGGGCATCTCCCCTGAGCCCCACCTCCACCGGGATGATTTTTCCAATCTCGGAGGCATCAATGTCAATGTGGATAACCTTGGCCTGGCGGGCATAGGTGCTTACGGTGCCGGTTACGCGGTCGTCAAAGCGCATGCCCACGGCCACCAGCACGTCGCACTGGTTGGTCATGATGTTGGGGGCCACGTTGCCGTGCATGCCAATCATGCCCCGGTACAGGGGGAAGTCGGAGGGGAGGGCGCTCAGGCCCAGGAGCGTGGAGCCGGCGGGGATGTCTCCCTTGCGGAGGAAGGCTTCCAGCTCTTTTTCGGCCCGGCTTAAGACCACGCCCTGGCCAAAGACCACAAAGGGTTTTTCCGCAGAATCCAGCAGCGCCACGGCTTTGCGGACGGCCTGGTCCGAGATTTTGGGGTCCGGGATGTAACTGCGGATGAAATGGCACTTCTCAAAGTGGAAGTCCGTGAGGCCCACCTGCGCGTCCTTGGAGAAGTCCAGCACCACGGGACCGGGGCGGCCGGTGCGGGCAATGTAGAAGGCGCGGGCTACGGCCCAGGCCACCTCGTCCGCCGTGCGGATCTGGTAGTTCCACTTGCTGATGGGTGCGGTGAGGCCAATGACATCGGCCTCCTGGAAGGCGTCCGTGCCCAGGGCGGCGGTGGAGACCTGGCCGGTGATTACCACCACGGGGGTGGAGTCGGTCATGGCGTCGGCCACGCCGGTGATTACATTGGTGGCCCCGGGACCGGACGTCACGATGACCACGCCGGGGGTCCCGCTTACGCGGGCATAGCCCTGGGCGGCGTGGATGGCGCCCTGCTCGTGGCGCACCAGCACGTGGTGAATGCGGTCTTCGTAGTCGCAGAGTTTGTCGTACACCGGCATGATCTGCCCGCCGGGATACCCGAAGACGGTTTGTACGCCTTCGGCCTGCAACGAACGCCAGAGAGCCTCGGCGCCCGTAATCAAGCTGTTCATTTTAAGTTCGTTTTAAAGGTCCTTTGTTAAGTTCGTTTCGTTATATCTTCCGGATGGCTCCTTCGTCGGCCGAGCTCACGGCGGCGGCGTAGCTTCGGAGGCTGCGGGATACGGTCCTGAGGCGGCGGGGGGGAGTGAAAGCCGCCTGGCCGCGGGCCTCTTCTTCCTTTCGGCGCTGCATCAACTCTTCCGGGGAGAGGCAGACGTTGATGCTGCGGGCAGGAATGTCAATTTCAATGAGGTCTCCGTCTTTCACCAGGCCGATGGCGCCGCCGGCGGCGGCTTCCGGGGAGATGTGCCCGATGCTAAGACCCGAAGTACCTCCGCTGAACCGGCCGTCCGTGATGAGCGCGCAGGCTTTGCCCAGGTGCATGGACTTGATGTAGGAAGTGGGGTAGAGCATTTCCTGCATGCCGGGGCCGCCCCGGGGGCCTTCGTACACGATAACCACCACGTCTCCGGCCTGCACCCGGCCGCCCAGGATGCCCTCGCAGGCTTCTTCCTGCGAGTCAAACACCTTGGCGGGGCCTTTGAAGCGGTACAGGGACTCGTCCACGCCGGCGGTCTTGATTACGCAACCTCGCTGGGCAATGTTGCCTTTGAGAACGGCCAGGCCGCCGTCTTGGGAGTAGGCGTGGGCCACGTCGCGGATGCAGCCGTTCTGGCGGTCGCAGTCCAGTTCCTTGTAATAGGTAGACTGCGAACCCATCCGGATGCTGAAGCGGTTGGCAGGGGCGCTGGCATACAACTCTGCGGCATCCTTGAGCGGATGCCCTCCGGTAATCCGGTAAAGGTCCAGGGCTTCAGAGAGTTGCATGCCGTCCACGCGCCTTACGTCCGTATCCACCAGGCCGGCTTGGGCCAGTTCGTCCAGGATTCCCAGCACGCCGCCCGCGCGGTTCACGTCCTGTACGTGGTACCGCTGCGTGTTGGGCGCCACTTTGCACAGGCAGGGAACCTGGCGGGATAGGCGGTCAATGTCTTCCATGTGGAAAGGGGCGCCGGCCTCGGCCGCAACGGCCAGCAGGTGCAGCACCGTGTTGGTGGAACCGCCCATGGCAATGTCCAGGGACATGGCATTGAGGAAAGCCGGGCGGGAGGCAATGGAGCGGGGGAGTACACTCTCATCGCCGTCGTTATAATACTTATAGGTATTGTCTACAATGATTCTGGCGGCCTTGCGGAAGAGTTCCGTGCGGTTGGTATGGGTGGCCACCACGGTGCCGTTTCCGGGGAGGGACAGGCCGATGGCTTCCGTAAGGCAGTTCATGGAGTTGGCGGTGAACATGCCGGAGCAGCATCCGCAGCCGGGGCATGCCGCCGCCTCAATTTCGGCCACTTCCTCATCGGATTTGGACGGGTCGGCCGACTGCACCATGGCGTCAATCAGATCCAGGCGGTCTTTGCCGCGGACCCCGGCCTCCATTGGTCCGCCGGAAACAAAGATGGCGGGGATGTTCAGGCGCATGGCGGCCATGAGCATGCCGGGCGTCACCTTGTCGCAGTTGCTGATGCAGACCATGGCATCGGCCTTGTGGGCGTTGACCATGTACTCCACGCTGTCTGCGATAATGTCCCGGGAGGGGAGGGAGTAGAGCATCCCGTCGTGGCCCATGGCAATGCCGTCGTCTACGGCAATGGTGTTGAATTCTGCCGCAAAGCAGCCCAGTTTCTCAATTTCGGCCTTTACCAGCTGCCCCGCCTCGTGCAGGTGGGTGTGGCCGGGAACAAACTGCGTGAAAGAGTTCACGATGGCAATCACAGGTTTTCCAACCTGCTCGGGTTTCATGCCGGCCGCGCGCCAGAGGGCCCGGGCGCCGGCCATTCTTCGGCCTTCAAATGTGATGCTGCTTCTGAAAGGATGCTTCATGGTTTGCACATAAAAAAGCCCTCCCAAGGTCTTTTGGACTGGGAGGGCGCGTTGTTATTCTCTATGTTTCCGTTATAGCCTTCCCAGTCCGCATTCCAGAAGAATAAGGACGAACAGGGCCAGGATAATAACGAGGTTGCTCAGCATGTTATACAAAACTAACTGGGACCAAAATTAGATAAATTTTTTTAAAAACAAAACTTTTTTAAGATTTTTTTAATCCCTTTTCTGCTCCGGTGTGTGTTTTGGGCTTGTTTCGCACACGAGAACGGGTTTCCGGGGTTCCGGTGTGTGTTTTGGGCCTGTTTCGCACACGGGAACGGGTTTCCGGGCTTCCGGTGTGCGTTTTGGGCCGATTTCGCACACGGGAAGGTGAATTTTTTGTATATTTGTGAGTTATGGTATCGGAACTGGTAGAAAAATATGTGTTTCTGGTGCAGGCCTTTGTGGAGGCTGGGGATAACGGCTTGACATTGGGCCAGATACAGCGCAAATGGGAGGGCCGATACAACCAGGCGTACCCCCGGCGCAGCTTCATCAACCACCGGGACGCCATTGCGCAGCTGTTTGGCATAGTGATTACCTGCGACCGCAGCACCAACGTGTACCGGATAGACCGCAGTGAGAGCGCCATTGACCGGCAGGAAGCCGCCGACTACCTAATAAATACGTTCACGGTAAACAGCCTCCTCACTCTGGGCAAGGAGCGGCTGAGCGGACGGGTGTCGGTGGAGGACGTGCCCTCGGGACAGAAATTCCTCATCCCTGTGATGCAGGCAATGCTGGACAACGCCACCCTTTCCTTACAATATAAGAAGTATCAGAGTACAAAGGCCGAAGCCCGCCGCATCCACCCCTACGCCGTGAAGGAGTTCGAGAAGCGCTGGTACATAGTGGCCTACAGCGAAGAAGGAAAGGGCCTCCGCACCTACGCGATGGACCGTATTGTGGCCCTGGAACCCACCGGAGAGCACTTCCAGATGCCCAAGGACTTTGACGTAGATACGCTCTTCGAAGCCAGCTACGGCATCTACCTGCCGGAAGAGGGACAGAAGCCCCAGCTGGTGAAAATCCGCACCACCGAGCGGGAGGCCGCTTACCTGGAAGACCTTCCGCTGCATCCGAGCCAGCTTCATATCGGCCCTACTGAATTTGTTCTGCGCGTGATTCCCAACCCTGGATTTGTAATGGAGCTGCTGCGGCACGGAGACCGCCTGGAAGTGCTGGAGCCGGAAGAACTGAGGCAGACCCTCAAGGAAGAATTCAAAAAAGCATACCTTATATATGAATCGTAAAATCTTTGCGCTGGGTGCAGCCCTGCTGGCCCTCGCAGCCTGTAAAAACCAAGAAATGAAACCGCAAGAAGGTTATATCGGCCCGTCTCAAATGACCATCGAAGGTGGTCAGATGACCCCCGAGGTGCTCCTTTCGCTGGGTCGTCTGTCGGACCCTCAGCTTTCTCCCGACAAGAAAACCATCCTCTATGGCGTGAGCTACACGGACATTGCCCAGAACCGCAGCGTCCGCAACCTCTTTGTCATCCCCGTGGAAGGCGGCGAGCCCACGCAGCTCACTATGGACGGGAAGAGCATTGCTTCGGCCCGTTGGAGCCCGGACGGCAATTCCATCTTCTTCCTCCAGGGAGGCAAGCTCTTTGAGGCACCGTACAAAGACGGAAAGCTGGGCCAGAGGGTCTTGAAGGCCGATGTCCCCGGCGGCATCGATGACTATCTGCTGTCTCCGGACGGAACGCAGATGGTGTATTCGGCCTATGTGCACAGCGCTGTGGAAGTGCCTTCGGACACCGACCCTATGCTGGACAAGGCCGAAGCCTACGCCACCGAAGACCTGATGTACCGCCACTGGGACCACTGGATGACGGAGATCCCGCACAGCTACGTGGCAACGCTGGTGAACGGCGTGGTGACGGAGGGTATGGACATCCTGGGCGGCGAGGACGTTAAGTTCCAGCTTCCCAACGGCCCCTTCCCGGACATTGCCGACCTCTGCTGGAGCCCCGACGGCCGCTACATTGCCTACGCCTGCAAGAAGCTGGAAGGCAAGCAGTACGCCTTCTCCACCAATACCTGCATCTACATCTACTGCCCCCTCACCGGCGAAACCACGGCTGTGACCACTTCCGGTGGCTATGACACGCACCCCATCTGGAGTCCCGACGGCCAGCACCTGGCCTGGCTCTCCATGGAGCGCGACGGATACGAGGCCGATAAGGTCCGCCTCATGATGGGCCGCGTGGTGTACGAAGAAGAAGGTGAAGGCCAGACCGCCAATCCCAAGGTGGTAGGCATCCGCGACCTGACTGCCAATTTCAAATACAACGTGGAAGCCCCGGTTTGGGCCGAAGACGGCAACTCGCTGTATTTCAGCGCCCTGGCCGAAGGCATCGAAGGCATCTTCAACATCATCCCCGGCAACGACATTTTCCGTCTCACGGCCGATACGCTCTGGTTTGACTTTGGCACTCCGTTTGGCGTGCTGCAGGACGGAACGCTCCTGACCACCTACATGTCCCTGGACTTCCCCACGGAGCTGGTGGCCGTAACGGACAACACCATCAAGCAGCTCACCTACGAGAACGAGCACCTGCTGAGCCAGCTGGACAAGCACGAGACCGAGGCCCGCATGGTCAAGACGGTGGACGGCAAGGACATGCTTACCTGGGTGCTGTATCCTCCCAAGTTCGATGCCTCCAAGACCTATCCTGCTATTGAGATCTGCCTGGGCGGCCCTCAGGGCACGCTTTCTCAGGGCTGGAGCTACCGCTGGAACTACCTCCTGATGGCCCACCAGGGCTATGTGGTGGTGCTGCCCAACCGCCGCGGTACCACGGCTTTCGGCCAGGAATGGTGCGAAGAGATTTCCGGTGATTACATTGGCCTCAATATGCAGGATTACCTCTCTGCCGCCAGGATGATCAAGGCCGAACCTTACATCTCCGGCGTAGCAGCCTGCGGCGCCTCCTACGGCGGCTACAGCGTCTACTATCTGGCTGGTATTCACAAGGATATGTACGACTGCTTCATTGCCCACGCCGGCATCTTCAACGAGGAGCACATGTACATGACCACCGAAGAAATGTGGTTCCCCAACTGGGACAACGGTGGTATCCCTATGCAATATGCTTACGCCCCGGACCAGGTGGGCGCTGCCGGTGACGGTGTTACCTTTGGCGGTCTGCAGCAGGCCGGCTCTCCTTGGAGCAAGAAGGCCGAAGCCGTGCGCCACTACGCCAATTCCCCTCACAAACTGGTGCAGAACTGGCATACGCCCATCCTCTGCATCCACGGCGGTTCCGACTTCCGTGTACCGTACGACGAAGGCATGGCCGCATTCAACGCCGCCCAGATGATGGGTGTGCCCTCCAAGCTCATCGTCTTCCCCAACGAGAACCACTGGATTCTCAAGCCGCAGAATGCCCTCTACTGGCATCGCAGCTACTTCGGTTGGCTTGACCGTTGGATGAAATAAACCCCTCATCCCGGGCTTTGACCCGGGATCTCCTAGGATATTTGGGAGTAATCCCTGCTCTTATACTTGTCCCGCTGGAGCTCTTTGGCCAGCGGGGCATTTTTTTGCTCCTTGAGGGTGGGATCCTGGTCCAGGATGTGCTGGGCGTAGGCCCTGGCATCGGATAGGATGAGCCCGTCTTTGGCCAGGGAGGCAATGTTTAGGCTGATGGGAAGGCCGCTCTGCTGGGTGCCTTCGAGGTCTCCGGGGCCTCGGAGCTTCATGTCTTCTTCGGCCAGCTCAAAGCCATTCTCGGTGGCGCAGAGGAGGTCCAGGCGCTTCTGGCTTTCCTTGGAGACCTTGGTGCCTTTCATCAGAATGCAGTAGGAACGCTCTGCGCCGCGTCCCACGCGGCCCCTCAGCTGGTGGAGCTGGCTCAGGCCGAATCTTTCGGCACTTTCAATGACCATCACGGAGGCGTTGGGGACGTCCACACCTACCTCGATGACGGTGGTGGAAACCAGGATGTTGGCGCGGCCCGCCACAAAGGCATCCATGTTGAAGGCTTTTTCCTGTGCGGACTGCTGGCCGTGGACGATGGCTACTTTGTAATTGGGCAGCGGGAAGGCTTTGACAATCTCTTCGTAGCCCAGCTCCAGGTTCTTGTAGTCCAGTTTTTCGCTCTCGAAGATGAGCGGGTACACGATAAAGGCCTGGCGGCCTTTGGCAATCTCGTCCCTTATGAAATTGTGCATGGCGTGGCGCTTTCCTTCGCCCACGCACATGGTGGTTACTGGTTTTCGGCCCGGGGGCATCTCGTCTATAACGGATACGTCCAGGTCTCCGTAGAGGGTCATGGCCAGCGTGCGGGGAATGGGGGTTGCCGTCATTACCAGCACGTGCGGCGGGATGCTGTTGTAGCCCTTGTTCCACAGGCGGGCGCGCTGCTCCACGCCAAAACGGTGCTGCTCGTCCACGATGGCCAGGCCCAGGGCCTTGAACTGGACCGTGTCTTCTATCAGTGCGTGGGTTCCTATTAGGATGCCAATGCTTCCGTCCTGCAGGCCAGCGTGAATCTCCCTCCGCTGGGCGGCTGTGGTGGTGCCGGTGAGGAGGGCGCACTTGACGCCGGTGGGCCTCAGGTACTTGGACACATTGGCGTAGTGCTGCTGGGAGAGCACCTCCGTGGGAGCCATGATGCAGGCCTGGTAGCCGTTGCCCACCGCAATGAGGGCGCTGAGCACTGCCACCATGGTTTTACCGGAGCCCACGTCTCCCTGCAGCAGGCGGTTCATCTGGTGACCGCTCTTCATGTCTTCGCGGATTTCCCTGATCACACGCTTCTGGGCGCCGGTAAGCTCGTACGGGAGGGCGTTGTAGCAGTCGTTGAACGCCTGGCCCACCTGGGTCATGGGGAAGCCCACGGCGTTGTGGCTGCGGATGTATTTCTGTTTGAGAAGGCTCAGCTGGAGCAGGAACAGTTCCTCAAACTTGAGCCGGTACGATGCCTTGGCCAGTGAAGCCTGGTCCACGGGGAAGTGGATTTGCCGTAGTGCGAAGGTGATGGGAACCAGGCCCTTCTCCTTTAATATATAGTCCGGCAGCGTCTCCTGTACCACGGGCAGAATCTCCTGCAGGGCCGTGCCCATGAGTTTGAGCATCACTTTGCCGGTGATGCCGGAGTTGCGGAGTTTCTCCGTGCTGGGATACACGCCCGTGAGCACGCCGGTGGTGCCGGAGTCCGGGGCATCCACCTCCGGATGCACCATGTTAAGGCGGTTGTTAAACACGGCGGGCTTGCCAAAGAAGATGAAAGTGGAGCCCGGAACCAGCCGGCTGTGCATCCACTTCACACCCTTGAAGAACACCACCTCCATTTCTCCGCTGTCGTCGGCCACTATGGCTGAGAGGCGGTTCACGGCGTTGTACTTGAGCTTTTCGGCCGGTAATTCGGCCCCGTTCTTGGCAAACAGCTTCACTTTCTGCACCGTAGCCCGCACCTGCACCAAAGCCAAATCCGGCTGCACGTCTGCAATGCGCACAATGCTGCTTCGGTCAATGTAGCGGAACGGATACAGGTGCACCAAATCCCCCACGGTGGCAATGTCCAGCTCCGACTGCAGCAGCGCAGCCCGCTTGGGCCCCACCCCGGGTAAATACTGTATGGCCGTCTCCAAGTTCACGGTACGAATATACGAAAAAACCCGCAAACCCCGCACGGAAACCGAAAACCACCCCGTCCCGTGTGCAAAAACGGCCCAAAACGCACACCGGAAGCCCGGAAACCCCGTCCCGTGTGCGAAAACGGCCCAAAACGCACACCGGAAGCCCGGAAACCCGCTCCCGTGTGCAAAATCGGCCCCAAACGCACACCGGAAGCCCGGAATCCCGTCCCGTGTGCAAAATCGGCCCAAAACGCACACCGGACCGGGGCTAAGAGGGTGTGGGGAACATAGCGTTCACCTGATCGGGGGAGATTTTTAGAATCTGAGAGATCTGTTTGTTGTTGCTCATCAGTTCGGCCCTCATACGGCGGGCGGCTTCCAGACGTTGGTTCGCATTTAGGGAGTTGACGGTCTTTACGTTATACCATCCGGCCACTATGCGGAAGACATCTTCGTTTGGAAGAAGGATCCGTTCTCCAACCCAGCGGGCTATTTCCACATCGGCCTCCACTTTACGGGAAAGAAGGAGAAAATAGGAGTGGGCCGAATTGAAAAACGACTCTGCACGTTTGTAGTCAATAAACGAATCGCGTGTGATCATCCCGTCCAGAACTCGGTAATGAGGAGGAAGTTCCAGGTCTCGGGACCGGCAAATCTCCCGTTTTTGTTTATAAGTCAGTTCCGAGAAAGGTTTTCCGGGCCGAAAAAGGGACAGCAACTCGTTGAACATCAGATAGCAACCACTCCACCTGTACCCCGTGGGCATAACAATCCTCATGGCGACGGAGGGATTTCGCGAAACATAAAGGATGGCATTCCGTAGCGCATCCAGGTCGGGAATGGGTTTAATCTGGATTTCCCAATTCAGCAAGGACGGATTCCCTTTCTGGCTCTGATAACGATGCATCAACTTGCGTAAACGACTGGTAAAATCCTGAACATAAGACAGTTGTCCTTCCATCACTAGATGCATATGGTTGTTCATCTGTACCTCATTAAGAACAGTAAGGGGAAGCCCGGCCATAGCCACTGCTACAATATTGGTCCCATCCTTAAACTCCTGATCTGAAGTATACAAAAGCCACGGGAGGTTCTCCGTTGTAACTAGAAAGAAGGGACCGGCTTCCTCAAACAGACGCTCACACTCCCTTTCCCGTGTCCAGAAATCGTTTCTCGGCTCCATAACATATACTCTTTTTACAAAGTACGGAAAACATAAGGGTGTAAAAAAGGTTTCACACCCTTAATTTAATTATGTGGGCCACAGCACCGTCTGACGCTGCCACCCAGTAGAAAACGAAGCCGATTTCTGAACCAAAAACATGTCCTTATCAAGTCAAAGCCCACCTCACCCCAAAGAATTACCCGTCCCGTGTGCGAAACAGGGCCAAAACACACACCGGAACCCCAAAAACCCCGTCCCGTGTGCGAAAACGGCCCCAAACGCACACCGGAAGCCCGGAAACCCCGTCCCGTGTGCAAAACGGCCCAAAACGCACACCGGAAGCCAAAATCCACCGTCCCGTGTGCAAAAACGACCCAAAACACACACCGGAGCGCCGGAAACCCCGTCCCGTGCGCGAAATCGGCCCAAAACGCACACAGGAGCACCGGAAACCCCGTCC
>JAEEGK010010764.1_pt1 | contig 21060 bp, 15 predicted proteins | sample 8958771 | NCBI WGS metagenome assembly JAEEGK01 (sample SAMN16246547, study PRJNA631951) | gut metagenome | biome: gut microbiome; feature: rumen; material: SC-attached | host: Bos | place: Iran: Karaj | collected 2018-10
TAATGATTTTCTATCATTAAAAAAGAATAAGAGAAAATATTATTTTTAATAAATTCTTTTTTTTTTTAACCATTCTTTTAATTTCTTTAAAGAATTCAAATTATATTTTAAATAAACAAAAATAAATCCAAAAGACAAAGCTAAATTATCCAAATTTATTGAATCAAAATTATCTTCCAAAAATTTAACAAATATTGAAATATAAGAATCATTAATTTTAATATTTATTTTTGATGGCATATTATTTATAAGAAAAGTTTTTCCAACTGATTTATCTCCTAAAACTCTTATTATAATTGGATTTCCTATTGAATTTATTGGTTTGTATTTAATTTCTTTTTTTAAAATTATATCAATTAAATAATTAAATATTTCAGTTATATTAATATTTTTTTTTGCACTACATTCATATACTTTCAAATTATATTTATTTGACAAATCTAATTCTTCTTTTAAACTCACTTCTCTTTTTTCTTCTTCATCACATTTATTTCCAATTAATATAATAGGAATTTTATCCTTCAACAATTTTTTTAATTTCTTTAACCGAGTTTCACAATTTTGAAAAGATTTTTTATCGATGATTGAATAAACAAGAAATATTCCATCAGTTTTTTTAATTAATTCATTATTTCCAATAATATTTATAAAAATTACTTCTAAATTATCTCTTATTTTAATGGTTGGTTCTTTTATTTCTATGAAATCATTAAATGTTCTAATTTTTTCTTTTTCAGAATTTTGATTACAAATCACATCAATAATGCTTGATTTTCCAGTATTTATATCACCTATTAATCCTATTTTTATTTTTCTATTTTCCATTCTAACAATATACTTAATTTTTTATGAAATGTTTTAATTATTACTATTTAAAAATAAATAAATGTTAAATATTTTGGGAAATAAAATAATAATTTAATTAAAAATATTTATAGTAAAATAAAAATTTAAAACATAAAATTGTTATTTTTTGAATATTTTAAAATTCAAAAATTTGGAAAAAATATAAAAAAAGAAAGGAATATAAAATTTTCATATTAATAGATAATAATTAAATACTCAATTATTAAATAATTGGTTAAATGAAGAAAAAAAAATGACTCAGAAATAGAAAATATAAGTTAACACTTTACCTCAAAATGTAAATTCGCTCATTATTATGTTTTGATTTTTACTTCTCTGAAAAATAAAAAAATAAAAAATAATTTCTCAACTGTTAATGTTGAAGATATTATTTAGATAAAGCACATAAAATAAAAATATTATAATATATAATATAATATATTATATAGGTAATATATATATCTAAATTTTAATTTATTATTTAATATATGTTCTCATTTGTATATTTATAAATTATTTAAAACAAAACTCTCAAATTTTTTATAAACTTTATTTATTTCTCTTTTTCTCTAATTATGATTGATAAAAAATAATATTTAAAAAATATAAAAATGAATCAAGAAGAAGATAACAATAAAATTCCAAGATCAAAAACCTATACAAATTCTTTAGGAAAAACAAGTAAATTTACTATAATATTTTTAATATAAATAGATGCAAATACAACAAAAAAAAGAAGTAAAATAAGTCTTAAATTGAATAAACTCGAAGAAAATTTAAATGAAAAAGAATATGAAGATTTAATTAAAGAAGATAAAGAATTATATGGTATTGAAGAAGATGATGATTTTGGATATAATAATGAAAGAAATATTACAGTCAAAAAAGTAGAAATTAAATTACATTATTATATAAATATAAAAGAAGAAGAATTTAATTTCGAAAATACATTAATTTTAAATTCGAATCAAACTGTTGAAGATATAATAATTTGGGGTATTAATACTTTTAATAATTCAAAGTATAGAATAAATTTGGATGGAAAAGATTATGAATTAAAATATTTAAATAATAGTATTGATGATTTTAAAAATTATGAGATAAGAATTTGTAAAAAAAAAAATTTCAAACCTAAATATGATATGCCACCTTTTGTAAGAGAAAATTATATTGGAAATATCATTAATGAAAGAATATGTTTAACTTGTAATAATAATAATTTATTATTATGTCAAAAAGTTATCGATGATAATGATAGAAATTCTAAAATAGATGATTTAATTGATGGAAAACTTGATGAAGGAGGTAGTTTAAAAAAGTGTTTGATATATTAATGTTTAATGTAAATGTAAAAAGATATAGATATATAAAGTTAAAAAAATAAATAATTTTTTGTTTTTATCGAAAATGATAATATTATTACTTGTTTATATTAATAGATAAAGCATAGTTTAAAACATATAAGAATAATTATAAAAATAAACATATATATTTGTATTTCTTGATATTTTTTTATTTTTATTTCAAAGATTTAATTGTAGAATAATTAATGGCAAAAAAATATTTTTTGTAAATTATTATTTATCTTTGTAAAAAAATAAAAAAAAATTAAATATTAAGATTAAAACAAATTTATAATTTTATATTTATTTATTTTAATTGTTAAGCTAACAATTTCTCTTTAAAAAGTATATGATAAATATATTTAAAGTAAAAGAAATTACACCTATAAAATTTAGTTTAATTTATATTCAATCCAATAATAAAGATTTTATTCATAATAAGAGAATTATAGAATAATAGAAAAAAAATTATATAAAATTATAAAATTATAAAATTTATTTTTTATTAATTAATTTAAAAATTAAAAAAAGGAAATGAAACAGAATAATAATAAATTACCAAGAGCAAATTCAACAAAAAATCCAAAAAGAACAAAATATAGTACTCCTTATGTGAATGGAAGTTTAAAAGGAAATAATAAATATCCTTCTATAATTTCAACATATAATGAATCTAGATCAAATTATAATCCAAATTCAACTTTTATTCCTAAAATTGAAGAAGAAAATTTATATAAGATTAATATAAGTTTAAAAGAAGATATGAATAAATTAAAAGAAGATTATACTTTTTTAAAAGCTAATAATCATAGATTAACGTTATTATTAGGGAAAAAAGAAAAAGAAATTGATGAATTAACAACAGAAATAATAAATTTAAGAAATGAAGTTGAAAAATTAAATATGAAGAAAGATAATAATAAAAATATAAATAGAGTAAAATCAGGAAAAAAAAATAATAAAAAAACTGAAGAAAAAGAAGAAAAAAAATCAGAAGAAAAATTTGAAAAGACTGAAGAAAAAATAGAAAAATCATCATTTTTTTCAAAAATGAAAGTTCAATATAATAATTTAAATAAGCTTTTAAAAGAAAAAGAAGATGAAATATTTAAATTAAAAAAAAATACAATTTTAACAAAAGCAAATGAGGAAAAAATCCAAAGTGAAATATTATTAAAAGAATTAAATAAAATAAAAAATTTATATGATAATATTTCATCGATAAATTATTCAAAAAGTGATTTAGATATTCAAAATAGAATAATGAAAACAGAAATAGAAAATCAACATGGAATTATTGTTCAATTAAATACTAATTTAAATACTTTAAAAAATGAAAAAAAAAAAAATAGAAAAAGAATTAAATTTCCTTAAAGAAAAATGTAAAAGCAATCAAAATTCTTCTAAAATGTTATCAAATGAAAATAAAAAACTTCAAGAGCAAATACAAATAATATTAAAAAATGAAGTTGAAAAAGAAGATTGGATAACAGAAAAAAAAGAATTAAATAAGAAAATAGAAGTTTTACAAAAAGATTTAGATCATTATAGATTATTAGCAGTTCAATTAAAAGATTATAATCCAAAAAATAAAAATAATCAAAATCAAGATGATAAAAGTGTATTAAATGAAAGTAATATATCTTTATTTAGAGTTGTTTCAAAAAATAATAAAATGGAAAATCCAGAAGAAAAAGAAAACACTCAAATTCTTCTTTTACAATCTATAATAAAAGAATTAACAAAAGATAAAAATGATTTAGAAGAAAAAATTAAATTTTTAGAAAATCAATTGTATACTCAATCTAACATTAAACCAGGATTTAATCAAACGATTATTTCCAAAAAAGATATTATTAATTCTAAAATATTAATCGATGATAATTCAAAAACCAATGAAATTAATCAATTAAAAAATACTACTTCAGAAATAAAAGAATATTCATTAATAAATGAAAAAATAAATGATAAAACAGATACTTTACCTTTAATGAGTGATTTATTAAAATCAGAAATTCCAAAAGTAGATAAATTTACTATTAATTTTGAAGATATTATTTTAATTAATTTTGAAAGTAAAAATATGAATAAAGAAAATGCTAAAAATTTATTTTCTATAGTTTTTTCTCAATTTAATGATGCTGATTTAGATAATGATGATGATATTAAAGATCAAATTATAAGTTCTTTAAGTAATGTTATTTCTATTAATTTAAATTGTAATGATAATGAAAAAGAAAAAAAAGAAATTGAAAAATATTTATCTGATTTATATGATGAAGATGATAATAGTGAATTTAAAAATAATTTTTATGATAAATTTAATAATATTCCTGATCATAATGAATTAAAAACTATTAAAAGTGATAAAGAATTTACTAAAATTGTAAATTTTAAATTATTTCCTAATAAAAATACTATAAATAATTTAATTGATAGTTTCCCTAATAAAATTAATTTAATGACTTTAAATGATATATTTTATAAAAATAATATTTTCCTTTCTAAAAATGAATTTATGTTTCTTTGTTATAAACTTAAAACTGATGAATGTAAATCCTTATATGATATTGATATTAAAAGAATAAATATTTTTACAAAAGAACCAGAAAATGAAATTGAAAAAGAACCAGAATCTCAAGATTCAAATAAAAGTGAAAAAAAATCTCAAGATTCAAATGAATTTGGAGTAGACAAATATGTTGATGAAAATAATGAATAATTTATTTATTAATGAATATTTTATAAATCAAAAAATAAAATAAAGATTAAAAAGTAAATAATATTTTTAAATAATAAAATTAATAAACTATTAATTTTTTATTTTGATGAAAAATATAAATATTGAAGTTATTTCAAAATCTCCTGGAAAGTGTTTAATATGTGGAGGTTATTTAATATTAAATAAAAATAAAAAAGGAGTAGTAATTAATTCTGATACTTATATTGAAACAAAAGGGAAAATTGAAAATTATATATATAAAGAAAATGAATATTTTTTAATTAAATTATTTTCTGATTATGAAAAAAAAGAATATAAATATAATATTTTTTTTAAAGATAATTCTTTAAATGTATTAGAAGATAAATATGATAAAAATAAATGGATTTTAAATTGTATTAAATCTTCAATTTATATTTATTCATTAAATTTTGAAAATTTAGAAAATTTTTTTAATAATTTAAAAATAAATTCAAAATGTATTTCAATTGAAATAATAAGTGATTATAGATTTTATTCATATAACAAAGAAAAATTTGAAAATAATGATTGTAAATCAATTAAAACAGGATTAGGAAGTTCAAGTGCATTAACATGTAGTATTAATTCGACTTTAATGAATATATTTTATTTATATAATTTAAAAAAACAAAATGAACAAATTCCTCAATATTCAAATATTAATTCAATTCCAGATAAAAAATTTAAAAGTTGCATTCTTGTTTCTTCAATTCTTTCAAATAATATATCTCAAAATAAAATTGGAAGTTGCTTTGATATTATTTCTTCTTTAACAGGAAATCAAATTTTTCAACAAATACCTTATAATTTATTTATTGATAATTTTCAATTTAATGAAAATAATTTTAATTTAATTAAAAATTTTGTTAATGAAATTAAAAATAATTATTTAGATAAAGTAGAATTTTTAGAAAATCTCGAAGAAAAAAATTTAATTATTTCTTTAATTTCAATTGAAACTGGAAGTGATACAAGAATATTTGTTAAAAATGTTTTAGAATACGCTAAAAAAAATATGCAAAATGAATTATTTGATGATGAATTATTTTCTAATTTAAATTTAATTTGTGAAGAAATAATATTAATTTTTCAAAATAAAAAAAGTTTAAGTTTATTAAAAGAAAATTGTATCAAATATAGAAAAATAATACAAGAAATAAGTGAAAAATCAAATGTTGAAATTGAACCAAAAATATTAAGTTCTTTATTAGATGAATTAATTTCAAAAGAAGAAATATTTTATTCAATTTGTCCTGGAGCAGGAGGTTATGATAGTATTGTTGTCATTGGACAAAATTCTAATAAGTCAAATTTTATTAATGAAGTTTATAAGTGTGTTTCAAATTTTAATAAAATTCATCCTAATTTTCAAGCTTATGTTATTGAAACTAAAATTGCTTTTCATGGAAGTTTAATTAAATACAATATATAAAAATATTTTTTATTAGAATTGGAAAAAATTATGAAATTCATTTAAAAATGAATTTATGAAATTTATTGATTTATTATTCCTTTTTAAAGGAATTATATTTTTATAACAAACAAAATAAATATAAAAAAATAAATAATTTATAATTTGTAAACTATTTCAATCTCTAAATAATTATAAACTATTTTAAATAAACTCATTTATTGAATACAAACAATTATATTTATTTTTTATTTGATATAAGGGAAAAAGGGGAAAAAAGACTTTATAATTAATATAATTCTTCCATTTAATTTAGATTTCATGAATAATTTCATTTAATTAGATTGAAAAAATTCATGAGTTAATAAAATAAAAATATATTATTTAAATATTATATTTAAAAACTTCAATTCTATGAATTTGTATTGGGTAAATTACATCATATGCCCTAAATTCAATTCCTGATTTTAAATTCCCTGGTATAATAACTTCATATACAACTTTTTTTGGTGATTTAATAATAAAAGTAAGTGGTAAATTAGGTTTTTCAATCCCATTATCTATTGAATCATATTTAGCATTCATTAAATTTTCTCCATAATATTCAATTAAATATTTACCTTGTTCATAATGTTTATAAGGCCCATATTGCACCCCCTTTCGTTCAACACGAATATATTCATCATACACTTTTCCACCGCTTACTAATAAATCTTTTGGTGTTAATGTGTCAATTTTTATTTTATATACACAGTTTTCTTTTAATATTTTAATTTCTGTTTTTAAGTCTTCAATTTCTTTTTTTAATAATTCATTTTCTGATATATCCATTGTTGGTTTTTCAACAGGAGCGGAATCCATGTTTTTTCAATAAATATATTTTAAAAAAAATAAAAAAGTACAAAAAATTTCATTATTAAAATAAAATATAATTCTTAAATTAAAGTTCCCCTGAAAAAGCACCTTTAACTTTAGAAACTCTTTTATCTGGTCCAAAAAATCTTCTAATAATACATATTTGTAATAAACTTAAAAGAGTAACAACAGTGATTTTAATTAAAGTTAAATTATCAACACTATGAATGATTTTTCTGAGAATTTTATTATGTCTATATCTTCTATCATTAATATGTCTAGAATTACTTTCAATTTCAATAAAAGCAGAAGTAACAGCTTTTAATTCTTCTCCCATTTCTTGAATATCTTTATCTTGAGCTAATTCATTAATAATTCCTTCTTCACTAGAAATATAAAAATCAAAAGAAATATAATATTTATGATCATTAAGAGGATAAAAGCATAATTCATATTTTCCTGAATCTTCACCTTCTTCACTTTTATATGATCCATAATCTGCTTCTTTTTCTTCAAATATTATTGTATTTTTATCTGTGTTTATTAATGTTGTTCTTATATTCTCAGGACTCTCTGATGATACTACAAAATTTAATGTTATTATGTCGTCTTCTAATAATGTTTTTGTAAAACAATATTGCTTTTTTTCTCCTGATACTTTAAATTGAAGTGAATTTATTTGATATATTAATGTTATTAAGATTATTATTATCCTTTTTGACATTTTTAAAATAATTTTTTTTTATGGATTGGGATTATTTTATTTATATTAATTATATATTTGTTATTATATTTCTTTTTTATGATTAAATGTTTATTTTTATTTTTTTTTAATATATTTTTTTTTCAAAAAATTAAAATATTTTTGTTTTTATTTATTTAACTTATATGATTCTTATTAGATAATTGTAATTTAATGGCTTTCTTAATTAAACACTCATCTAATTTTTTTAATAAACTTTGATCAGAATTAGTATGTCTTAAATCTAAAGTACCTAAAGTAGGATGAGTTTCTGCAATTTTTAAAGTTTCTTCATTCATAGTAACTTCATTATGACTTAAATCAATAGATTTAATAGTACTATTAAATTTCAAAGCTAAATTTAAATTTTTAATAGTTTCTTCACCTAATAAATTAGTAGATAAATCTAATTCTTCTAAATAATTATTCTTAGCTAACATTTTAATAATTCTAGAACCATTTAAATCATCAAATCTATTCATTGCTAATTTTAATATTTTTAATTTAGTATTTTCTTTCAAAACTAAACCAATAGCAAAAGAAGATTCACCTCCAATTAAATTATTACTTAAATCTATGCTAACTAAACTTCTTGTTCTAACTAAATAAGATGCAATTTTAATCATTCCTTTCTCAGTTATTCTATTACTTGATAAATCTAATTCTCTTAAAGTTTGATTGGTTATTAAACCTGGAACTAACCATTTAATCATTTCATCATCTACTAAATTTCCACATAATGTTAAAGATAAAAAATAAGATAAATCTGTTATTAAAACACAAAATTTTTTCAAATCGGGAATTCTAATTCCAAATTGAGAATATTCATCTTCAATTGGTTTTAATTTTTTAGTAAAAATTTCTTGATTTTTATCATCATCATGGTCTCTTAAAATAGGAGAATATTTTAAACTTAGAGAAGTTAAATTTAAAAAATATTGTGGAATAAAACTAATATCAAAACTGCATGAAAAAGTAGGAATATCTAAATTAAAAATATGATATTTAACAATATTACAAACTCTTTTTAATTCTTCTAATATTTTTTCTCCTTCTGAAACTCTATAATTTGTAATTAAATTTTTAACATAATTCTCAGCATAACATTGCTTCCAAGAATTACCATTAGAAGAACAATTTTCACTTTTAAATTGTTTTCTACAAACTCTTTCCCAATAAGGTTCATAATCTATTATAGGAAATATGTCTTCAATGTCATAATCAACTGACATTATTTCATATACTTTTATTTTATATTTAAAATCTAAACCTTCTAATTTTTTATATAATAAGTAGTTATTTGCTACTGTTTTTAATGCTATTTCTGACAGATCTTTTAATTCTGGCTTATGAACTATTTTTTGTCCTAATTCTCTTGCTTTTGTTATTTTCGCAGCAAGCATAAGTTTTATTTTAATTTAATTATTTTTTATTAAAATTTTTAATTTTTTTTTGATAATAATTTAAAAGGAAATATTATTAAAATAGGATTTATATTATTTGAAACATTAAAATTTAATTATTAGTTTTTTTTAGCTTTTAGGCTGTAAAATTGCTGAGGAATAATGAATTATTTTTGAATTAAACCATGAATATGTATTATCAAATTCTATTGTAAAGGGAACTGCATTTTTTGAAAATATTATTATTCTAATATCTTGTTCTTTTTTTCCATCTTCACTAAAAGAAGTAATTTTTTCTATTTCACTTATAATATTATATTGTTTATCAATATATTTAGCAATTCTAACATTTATATCATAACCTCCTTCAATATTAAAAGCAAAATATAAAATTGAATTATCGACTTCAAAATCAAATTTAATTTCTTTTGAAGAACCAGCTTTAATTTCTAATTGATTATAAAATCCTAATTTTAAATTTATATCTCTGAATAATAAAAATTCTGTTTTAATATCATTAATAGGAAGAGCAGTTAAAGATTTTATTTTTGGACCTATTTCTTTATTATTTAAAAGTAAATAATAACTAAAATGCCTACATTCTAATGATTCATTCCATTCTTTTAATTCTTTAAAATATGATATATTATTCAATATATTTGGAATATATTCAATAAATTTTTTTCTATGAGATGGAAATATAAAATATAATTTTTTTAACATTTTATATATTATCATTTGAATTTCAAAACTAATATCAAAATAAATAAGTGGTTTAATATAATAATCAAGTATTAAATTTATTATTTCATTATAATAAGCTTGTAAAATATCATATTGATATGTTAATTCATATTTTTCCATATCTAAAAATTTCATATTTCTTAAATCATATTCAATATAATCATTATTTATTAAAATAAAATTATGTGCTGTTATACAGTCTTCTGATTCTGAAAGAGAAGTATCAATAATATAATTTTTTAAAAATAAAAATCTCATATAAAAATTTCCTAATTCTTTATATAATTCTACAAATTCAAATGTTGGAGAATTTAACATTTGTAGAATTATATCCTTTGAAAAAACTCCAATTAATTCAAATTGTTCAAAATAATATGGTAATGATTCAAGAGAATCTTTAAAGTGTTTTAATATTTCAATATAATTTTTTATTTGGAAATCTTGTTTTAAAAGATAATAAACATCTTTTTTAGTTAAAATTTCTTTAAAATTATTATATTCTTCAGAATGATTATTTGGAAATGAATCTAATAATTCTTGAAAATTCTTTTTTTCATTATTTCTAAGTGAAAAAGATAGATTATAATTTATATAATTTTTTAATTTTTTTATTAAAATTTGGAAAATTATTTTTGAAGGATTATTTAATAAAATTATTTGTTTGAATATTTTTATAAAAGAAAAAATATCATCTTTATTACATAAATATTCAAAATTTTCATAGTCTAATAATCTATTTATTATATTATTTATATCAGATATATCTAAAAAGTTTTCTATTTTCATAAAAGATTCAAAACATTTAATTTCTTTATTAGTTAAAAAATATTCTTTTGAAAAAAATTTTCCTTTACTTTCTTTTTTTTCTTTTATATTTACTGATAAAACTTCATTTATTGCTTTTTTTATTATTGCTGATGCTTCATTTATTGAAATTATTGCTTCATTTATTTTCTGATTTTTAATAAAAGTTTCAGCTGAATAAATAAGTTCTTTAAAACATTCATTTGATGAATTTTGTAAATTTTTCCCCAAAATTTTATTTATTTCTTTTGGCTTAACTGTTGATGATTTTTTAATTTTTATTTCTTCAAACATTGATTCATGTTCTTTTTCAAAACTTTCTTTTTCATTTAATATCTCATCTTTATTATAATTAATCATTGTTTTGATACTATTAATTACAGATGAAAGAGACATTTCTTAACTTTTTACAAAATTAAAAGTAAATAATTATATATTAAATATTATTTATTTTATATTTTTTTTTAAATAGTTTTATTTTTTATATTCAAAAATGCTTTTAAAACTCAAAAAATTGAATTATATATAATTAAATATTTAACATTCCATAATATTTTTTGCTTTTTAGATTTCAAATAAAATATTATAATAAATATATTAATTAAATAGAAATTTATTATTATAACATCTTTTAGTTTAAATAAATTAAGAAAAATGTAAAAAAATATAATTTTTATAAACCAAAAAATACAATTATTAAAATAATTCATAAAAAATATATAATTTTGAATATATTTTTTCAACTATTATTTCTTTTTTGACTAAAAACATGTGTAGTCATAAATTGCAAAAATCTTTGAGAATAAATATTAGGATGAACTGCAGAAATATTAGTTTTATCTTCTTTTTTACAAAGGAAAAAATTTTTAATAAAAGTTTCAAGTTTTTTTCTAACACCATAAAAAGAAAGATAATCAATGATTCCAATATAATAAGCAAATTTTTTGTCTTTTGAAACATACATTCTCATAGTTTTATTTTGTTTTGTTATTTCAGGTTTATAATCTAAAACAGCAATAAAAAGAGAATAATCCATTAAATTGTATTTAGTTAATAATTCAATATCATTTTTCATTATTCCATACACCAATTCTCTTTGAAAAGAATTTATAAAAATTATATTTGGTTCTAATTTAATAATATCTAAAAAATCTAAATCTTTTAATGTTACTTCTTTTTTATTTTGAATTAAATTTTTTGTATTTCTTTTATAAGAAGAACCCTTTAAATCAAATTTATATTTTATAATTTTCTTTTCTGAAAAAGGACAAATATTTTCCATTAAAATCATATTAACATGACTTACTCCTACATTAATTGTATAAACTCCATAAATACGAACTAAAAGAGAGTAATGATTTGTTAATAAATAATTAAAATATTCTTTAACAAAAAATTTAAAAGATTGTAAATCTTTATCTGATATTGTTTTTAAAATGAATTTTTCATCATAAGTTTTAAAAAATAAAGAACCACTTTTCCCTTCTCCTTTTGCAACTTTTGCAAAACTATATAAATTTTTATCAAAATCAAAACTATTTGTTAAAACATCATTTCTAATATTATCTATTTTCCTTAATGTTTTAAATATTTCAGGATTATATTCTTCTAAATAAACTTTATTTCTAAATAATTTTTCATAAGATGATATTTTTTTAATTGGTATTTCTGTAATATCATTTAAAGAATTATCCTTAATTTCATATGAATAATAAGCTACATCCTTTGTTAATTGTTGTTCTAATTTTAATATTATTTCTTTATACTTTTTGTTTTTAAAACAATTGTCTAAAATTTGAGAATCATCATAATTTGAAATAATATATTTTATCCCTTCAATAATATAATATATAGATAATAAAATAGTTGAAGTGTGAACTTTATCAGAAGCATTTTTATCATTAGTTTCACTTTCTAAAATTTTTGAAAGTTTTGATGAATTTGTTGCCATAACACTAGAACTATCTGAAATTAAAGAGTAACTAATTGAAATATTATTTGAAAATGAAAATTTTTCTTCTTCTTCCATAAATTGAATTATTGAAGATTCTAAGTTTTTTTTTACTTTCTTTGAACAAAGAATTAATTGAATTTCACCTAATCTAACAAAAATTAAAAATATTTCAAATACACCAAATAAACACATTCTCCATAAATTTTGTTTGTTTTTATCTTCAAATGAAGTTGTATATACACAATTAGAAAATACTAGAGCAAATAAAAGGAAATAAAAAATATGTCTTATTAAAAGAAATTGTGAACTTTTCTTTATTAATAAATTTGAATTTGCTTGGTAAATAATATATAATGAATAAATCATTAAAAAAATATAACATATAACACATAATGTTAACATAATAAGCCAAAAATAATCCAATTGTAATTCTTTATCAAACATTATTTTATCAACATGTTTTTCAACAAAAAAGTATTTAATTATAATATAAAATATAGGAATGAAAATTGATAAATAATGAATATCTCCTCCTAAACTAAGTGGATTTTTAAACATTTTAATATATTCATAACAATAACATATTTCAAAAAAAATACAAGAAAATTGTAAAGTGTGATTAAAAACTTTTGTATTATCATTATTTATAAACCCATAATTTTCTTTTATTTTTAAAAAATCAAATTTAGAAATAAATATATTAGATTTATGAATAAAAAACTCTTTTATATATGGATCTTGAATTATCATTAAATTTGAATATTTTATTGATCTATAAAAAGATAATACCATAATTAAGAATCCAATATATGTATTTTTTTCTCTTCCTTTATATGAAATAAAAAAGAAAAAAAAGAATTGTATAGCATTCACTAAAAACAAAATACTTTTCACTAAAAAAAAACTGATTTCTTCATAATCATTCATTAAAATAAAAAAATCAAAAAATTAAACCTCAAAAAAAAATAAAAAAATTAAAACAAAAAATTTAAAAAACAGATAAATGATCATAAAAAAACTAAAAAAATAAAAAAAAAATAAAATGCAAGGAGGCAATAGTGAAAAGATAAAAAAAATCGAAAATCCAAAAGGTGAAAAAACAATAGTATGTTGGAATTGTTTGACAGTATTAATGGTAAAAGAGGAATGGAATTTAGTAGAATGTTCATTTTGTGAGAAAATAAACAGAGTACCACACGATGATACAGACAATAAGCCAGAATTAATAAAATTAGAGAAAAATTTTAATCACTTTGAATTAAATGTTCCATATGTATTTAATATAGTAGCATGTCCTTATTGTTTCACTGAAAATAGATATAGAAAAAATGCAGAACAAGTTATTTGTTATAGATGTCAACATTCTATTCCAATTAGAGGTGCTATACCTAGAGAAGATAATAATAATTATAATTATAAATTAAAAACACCTCAAAATATCTTAAATAGAAATTTCAGTATTGTTAAACCTTTTAAAGGCCTTTTCCCACAACCTATTATTTTTAATTTTGAAAATCCTTGTGATTGTAAACAAAGAGAAAATGATTTTTATTTTGCTAAATTAGTTAAAAAATTAGCTAAAAGAAATGAAAGGAAGTTTAAACCTGTTATTCCTTATGATCATTATGATCCTATTAGTGAAATGGTTAAAGATATTCATCAAAGGCAATTCAGTGCTAGTAGAAATAAAGAAAATAATAGATATATTTATAATTATAATAGTCAACCTGATGGTTTTATTGCTAAAAGTCAAGGAAATTTATTTAAAAGTGTTAGCCCTGTTAAAGTACAAAATATAAATAACATTTTTTTTGATTATTTGTAAATTTTTAATTCAACTTTTTTTTCCTTCTGTTTTTTAATTCATTGAGGTTTATATATTTTTATAATAAAATTTTAATTGGTTTATAAATTTGTACTTATTTTATTTAATTTAATTTTTTAACAATAATGGAATTATTTAATAAAAAGCCAAGTATTCATAAACTATTAAAAAATAAAATTTTTTTTAATGATTATCATCAATTGAAATATGCTTTAAAAACAACTAGATTAATACCATATAACTTTATGATTCAAAGAATTCAACCTAAATTAAAAATTGAAAATACAAAAAAACAAAAAAGTCATAGTTTAGAAAATTTAAGTCATCCTGCAAGTCAATTAGATTATATACTTAATGAAGGTCAACTTCAGTTTGAGAAAAACAAAGAAATATTTCAAAATTATAAAAATTCAAATGATTCTTTTGTAAAACATTATAAATTATTAGTTAAAAATAATTCTGCAAAAAATAATTTAAAAAGCAATAATTATAAAGACAAAGAAATTAAAAACAAAAAAGAAAAAATTGATAATATATTTAAATCAACTGGAATATTATTAAAAGAACCAAATGACTTATATTTTTATTATTTAAATTCTTCAAAAAATAAAAAAATAAAATTATCAAAAGAAAAATCAATAAAATATTTAGAAAAAATAAAAGATTTTTTAATTAAAGATTCATCGAAAATATTATATGAAAATGAAAGTAATAATGTGAATTCAATAAATGAAAGTGAAAAATCTAGTTTAAATGAAGATAGTAAAAGTATTATACAAAAAAATCAAGAATTACAATATTTCATTTCAAAAACTAAACAAACATTAAAATCAATTTCTGAAAATAAAAATTATTTAGATGATTTTTCAAGCAGAAAAACTCCTAAATTAAATAGGACTTCTTCAACTAATTTTTTTTCACCAAATGCAACATATATAAACTATTATAATTCTATCCAAAATAGAGTTGGTAAAAAAAAACTTGATATTCCTCTTAAAATAAATAAAAATATTTTAAAAAAAGATTCAGAAAATACATCATTGCCAAAAAAAAGAAGAAAATCTTCATTAGATAGTTTAAGTAATATAATGTATAAAAAAAGTAATTCAGAAAGTTTATTATCAACTAAAATAAAAAATGCTAATTTAACTCCTAAGAATAGAATAGAATTTTGTTTTGAAAAAATAAAATCAAATCCAAAATTAAATAAAGATGAAATTAATAATATCGGAGATTTATTATATGATAATAAAATTTCTTTTGATTCAAAGGGAAGTATTAATTCTTTTCAATTTTATAAAAGTATTAAAAACACTCAAGACAAAATAAATGGATTTAATATTAAAAATTCTATTAGGAAAATATATGTTCATAAAATACCTTCTAATACAAAGAAAAAATTTAAGGAATTAGATGAGCTCGAAAATAAAATTCAACATTTTAAAGGAAAAATATATAAATGTGCTTTAGAAGTACCATAATATCTTTTTATTGAAAGTCAAATTTATCTAGAATAATAATTTAAGTTATTATAAATCTTTGGTAGATATTAAATAAATGTTTTTATTTTAAAAACTGATATTTTAAAAAAGTTAAAATTAATATTATTTGAAACAACGTAAAAAAACTCGAAATAAAATAGAAATGCATATAATAAAAATTAAATTATTATATTAATAACTATTATTATTTATTATTTTTTTAAAAAAGAAATTAAATTAAATTGATTTCTTTTCTTGATTCTTATAAAAATCTTTAATATAAATAATTTCTTTAATTTTTCCCTCATCATTATTTTTAATATTTTCAATAATTTTTAAAATTTCTTCTTTATCTTTTTCATAATCTTCAGTATAAAATTCAATAAAAGCAGAATAATAACCAGATTTAACAATAATAATATCAAAAAAATCATTTTCAAAAATTCTAGAAATTTCATAAATATTAATGATATAATTAAATTTATCTTTATTAAAGTTAACATGAAAAACGGAAACAAAAGCTTCTTCAATTAACTTATTTTCATTTTCTAAAAACTGATTTTTATCTTCTTTTTCAATATCCCAATTAATTTTAGCATAATTAGAATTAACAATACTCATAATAGAACAATTTAAATAATTATTAAAAACATTTAAATCAACAAAACCATATTTAATTTCAATTTCTTTTTCTTCCTTTAAAACTTTTTTTCCAGCAGAATGAACAATAGCTTTTTTATAAACAGTTTCATAATTATTTTCAAGAGCTTTACACATTAAAACAAAACATCTTCCAGTAATAATTGAATCATAACCAGCATCATGTAATTTATTATTTTCTAAATCATTATATATTGCAAAACCATGATTAACATCAGAATAAAAATTAATATAATTATTATAATTTCTTTTACATAATGTTTTATATAAATCCTCTAATTTTGTACTTTCATATTTTCCTAATGTCATTGCTATTGCTTTTGTATCATAAATTTTAGGGAAATAATTATGTATTTTTGTTTTAAAAGAATAAAAATCTTCGGGTAAATCTCCTATTAATTTATCGTATATAAACATCATATCAAAATAAATATTATGTCCTATTATTGGAATTTTTTTATCTATTATTAATTGAATAAATTTTGAAAAACCTATTTCATCATTTGTTAAATTTTCTATTATTTCATTTGATGATGATGAAGTTGATATTTGATATCTTGATTGATATATTATTTCAGGTGTTGTGTTTAATGTTATTTTGAAATTTTCTAGTGATTTATATTTATTTATAAAATCATCTTTATTTATTACTTTTTTTGTTTTTTCTATTATTAATGAATTTTCTGGTATTTCTTCTTTTTCTTTTTCTTTTTCTTCTTCTTTTTTATTCTTTTTTTTACTTTGTTTATCCCGTTTTTTTTCTTTTAAAGCTCTTTCTTCATTGTATTTGCTAATGTTGAAATTATTCATATATAATAATTTTTTTAAATTAATTCCTAAGAGAAATAACATTGTTTGTTTTGAATTAAGAGTAATTATAATAGAATTTGTTTTTTCATTATCAAATTCTGAATTATCAAGTAAATATTCAGTAATTTTAATTAAATTTTCAATTAAATTTTCTTCATTTTCTTTACTTAAAAACATAGCATTATTACAAAATAAATATTGTTCTTCTTTTAAAACTTTAATAATATTATCTTTATATTCTAATTTATTATATGAAATTCCTTTAGAAACAAGAATATTTAAATCAAAATGATTTTCATTTAAAAATTTAAGTGAAGCAGGATGACACATCATTTCAGAATTAAAAATATCATTATTTAAAAACCTTAATTTTGAATTTTTAAATAAATAAAAAGTAAAAGTTCTTTCAATATATAATTCTTCTTTTTTCTTTTTTTCACTGTTTTCAATCATTATTTCTTTAGTACCTCTAAGATAAAATGTGAATCCAATTTGAACTAAATTAAACTGTTGAACAACTTCTCTTTGTTTCTGATATCTAAATTGTTGAGTGTCATATTTTGTACCATCAGTTTTACTTTCAAGAGTAACTCCAGTCATTTCACAATCAAAAGAAACAAATTCGGCTTTATTAATAGTCTCTTCAAAAACAGGAAAAACATTTAAATAATTATCATTAAAAACTAACATTTATATTCCTTAATATAAAAATTAAATTTAAATCTTAAATAAATAGAAAAAAAATAATAAAAAACCTTAATTTAAATAAATAAATATATATTTTAATTTTTAAAACACAAAAAAAGAAAAAATAAAAAGATTAAAAAATGAAAAATTATGTAATTAGATCAAAAATAGGAACAGGAACATACGGAGTAGTATATAAAGTAACAAGAAAAGATTCAAATCAATATTATGTATTAAAACAAATATCATTATTTGGATTACCAAAAGATCAAATAGAAGAAGTTAAAATGGAAGCAACAATTTTATCAAAATTAAATTCCAATTTTGTAGTTCAATATTATGAATCATTCGAAGAAAAAAATTTTCTAAATATAATAATGGAATATTGTGATGGGGGAGATTTAGGACAATTATTAGATAAAAGAGTAAAAAACAATAAAAGACCATTTGAAGAAGATTTTATTTGGAAAATATTTATTCAAATATGTTTAGGTTTAGGATATATACACAAGCAAAAAATATTACATAGAGATTTAAAAACATTAAATATATTTTTAACACATGATTATAAAGTTAAAATAGGTGATTTAGGAGTTGCTAAAATATTAACTAATGCAAATTTTGCAAAAACTTTTATTGGAACACCTTATTATTTAAGTCCTGAATTATGTGAAGATAAACCATATAATGAAAAAAGTGATGTTTGGGCTTTAGGAGTTATATTATATGAATTATGTACTTTTAATCATCCTTTTAATGCTAAAAGTCAAGCTGCTTTAATTAAGAAAATTGCTTTTGGAGAATATCCTCCTGTGGAAAAATATTCTAATGATATAAAAAAATTAGTCGATTTTATTCTTATTAAAGATTATACTAAAAGACCTAGTGTTAAAGATATTTTAAATAAAGATTTTGTTAAAAGAAAAGCACAAGATTTAGGATTTTTAAATGATATTATTTCCTTATTTCCTGATTGTTATAATCAAATTATGAGAGAACCTTCTTTTTCTAATAATAATAATATTTCTAAAAAAAATAGTAATGGGAAAAATAATGTTAATAAAAGTAGTTCTAGAAGAATTAAAAAAAATAAAGATATTACTCATAAAATTGGTTCCAGACATGAAAACCCAGTTAAAATTATTAGTGATGATGTTATTTATCAAAATAAAGGTTATAATAATAATAATAATAATAATAATTATAATTATAATAATTATGGTATAGGAAAAGGAAAAGAAAAGAAAAATATAATGGATTTAGGTGCTTCTGATTTTTTTAATAATTTAAACTTTGATTCTAAATTTAATGTTCAGAATTTTGCAAATAATTTAAATGATTATGTACCTCAATATAAAGTAAATAAAAATAATAAAATAAAAGATATAACAATAAGTGAATTTATTTCACAAGAAAATTTAACTAAAAATCAAAATAATGAATTTATTTCTGAAGATAATAAAATAAATAATAAGAATAATAAAGATGCAACATTAAGTGATTTTATTTTAAATAATAATATGGTTGATGCAACTGTTAGTGATTTTAAAAATAATTTAAATAAAGATAATAAGAATAAAAAAGAAAAAACAAAAGAAGAAATTAATGCTCAAATAAATAAAGTTATTGGTGATTATAGAGATAAAATAAATAATGAATATGATTTAGATAGTTTACTTAATGATTATGAAAATACTAAAATTAAAAAGTATGAAGAACCAAAAAAAGAAACAATAAAAAAAGAACAACCTAAAAAAATTGAAAAAATAAAAAAAGGAACATTTCATAGAAAAGATGAAGAATTTGAAATAGAAGAAAATAATGATGAATTTAATATTAAAGATAACGAAGAAGAAATGGTAGAAACAGCAAATTTTAATAAAGATGCAAATAATAGTGATGAAGAAGTTAATATTAAAGAAGAATTTAAAAAAAATTCTAATAATACATTTACTGATTCTAATGAAAATAGTGAAGATGAAACAGTTTTTACTCAAAATGTAAAAAATAAAAATGAAGAAGAAAGTGAAAGTATAAGTGAAGAAGAAGGAATTGTAGAAAAAAAAGAAGATAATAGTAATATTAATAATAATAATAATAATAATAATGATATGAATATTAATAGTAATAATATTAATAGTAATAATAGTAATAATAATAATAGTAATAATGATAATAATAATAATTCTAATTCTAATGGAAATAATAATATAGAAAAAATAAAAGAAATTATGGAAGAAAAAGAGAAATTGAAAGAAAAAATACAAAAATATAAAAATGATATGTGTAATTTAATTGGGAAAGATGATTTTGATTATATTATGAATATATATAAATTAACTGAAAATGATGATGATGTTGATGAAGTGTTAAATTTAATAGAAAATTTCATAAAAGAAAAACAATATTCAGAAGAAAAGAAAAATGAGTTTGATAATTTATATTATATGCTTGTATATGCTGATTGTAAATATCTAACACTTGATAAACAATTAAAAAAATACTCATAATATCTTTTAATTTATTTATTTACTTTTAAAATTTATATAAAAAGGAATTTTATTTGAATTTTTATGTATATTATTAAATATTTATTTCTTAAATAAATATTAATTTAATCTTTTTAAATAGAAATAATCTAATTGTCTAAGAAACAAAAATAATTCATTTTAATTCATAATATATGGGGATTGGGGATTGGGCCCAATCCCCAATCCCCAATCCCCAATCCCCAATCCCCATTCACTTTTTA
>JAEEGK010010768.1_pt1 | contig 21051 bp, 13 predicted proteins | sample 8958771 | NCBI WGS metagenome assembly JAEEGK01 (sample SAMN16246547, study PRJNA631951) | gut metagenome | biome: gut microbiome; feature: rumen; material: SC-attached | host: Bos | place: Iran: Karaj | collected 2018-10
ATGATAATTATATTTCCAGGAAAAAAAGAATTATTAAGGAAATTATTTTTTTAATTGTGAATTTTTTTTTATTATCAATTAAACCAATAAAAATTAAAAATTATTGTTACAAAGAATATCAATTTTTATTTTATATTCAATATATGCTGAAAAAACATTTAAATTTGGTGATATTAATTCTATTGATTCAATGATTAAAGGAATTTTTTCTTTAAAATTTATTTTGTTTGTCTAATGATTAAAATCATGCAAATTTTTGGGTTAATTGAAATTTCCTTTTATTGTGTTTCCGAAAATTTAATTAATTCATCGTAAAAATTTTTTTCTTCTATTAAATCATTAAAAATTGGATTTTCTGAACTTCTTAAATATTCTAATAATAATAAAAAGGATTTTTCAACTTTATTTTTAAAAATTTTCCTCTTTCCAAATAACAAAAATATTTAATTCTTTCTTATTATTAGAATATATTGTCTAGAATATTCTAATTTAAAATATTCAAATTCTCTATTATCATTTAAATTTTGATATTTATTTATAATATTGATAATCTCCATTTTGAATATAAGGAACATTATATGAATATAGAATTTTATTTTTTCTAATTGAATTTTATTATTTTCTGCATTAATATTTTCATTTATTTGATTTTCAACTAAAATTTAGATGATGATAAAAAATATTATATATTATATTAATTTCAGAATGTTGAGAAATATTCTTTGAATTATACTGGAATACATCTCTCTTAAATCAAAGTTTTTTTGGTAATAAATATTATTTAAATTATATTGATTATAAAAATTTAAAAGTTTATTTTTGATATATTTATGAATTTTTATTCTTTTTTGTTTTATTTCATTATTTATTAAATGTTTTAATTTATCAATAATAAAAATTATTATATTTAATTTTTAAGTGATAATAATAAAATATTCCCTCATTTTTCAACTGAATATATAAGATTTTTAAGGGAAAAAATAATATAATTAATTAAAAATATAATATTACTTCGATAAATATTTTATTGGAACCTAATTGTAATTATGTTTTCTATTTCAAAAATTATATTCTATGAATTAAAGTATTTTTATATAAATTTTGATATTAAATTATATTTTTATTAATTTAATGTTAATTTATAAATTCTTTAATTTCAATTTGATCATTTTCATTTATAATAACTTCACTATTGAACTGAGTGAAAAGAATTTTTTCTATAAAATTAATTAAATTAATTTTATCAATATTATCATAATTTTTGACTTTTTCAATTAAAAATTCAATATCTTTAAGTTTACTATAATAAAATTCTTTTTCTTGTCCAACTTCAGCAAGTAATAATTTAATTGTTTTATTTTCTTTTTCAAATTTTTCATTTTCATGTTTTGCCATATCAATATCTTTATTTATTTGTTCAATTATTTCATCGATTTTTTCATTATATTCTATATTTTCATTTTCTAAATTTTTTGGAATTGTATTATTAATAAAATTATCTTGACTAAAAGCATTACGTATAAATTGTTTAGTTTGTAAAGAATAATTTTCTTCATTACTATTACTTTCACTACAAAAAGAAGGTTCAGTTGTTATAGCAGAAGAATTTATAGTTTTTGATATATTATTTATTTTATTTATTTTTGATAAATTTAAATTTTTTGGAAGGTTTTTAACATTATTAAAATGAATATTCCTATTTCTATTTTTGATTTTAAGAGGTAAATTTTCTTTAAAATTTTTTTTATTTGGATTAAAATTTAAGTAACTTAAAACTTGATTATTTCTTCTTTTTAATGCATCATAATTACTTAAATCAGGTTTAATATTATCATATAATCCTTTAAACCATTGTAATATTTCAAAATTATCTTGATATCTTCCTTTAGCTAATTTTTGAATATCAATTTCTTTTTGAATTTTACATGATATTAAAGCTTGTTGCATAACTTTTAAATTATTTAAAAATTCTGTTTCTAACTTTGCTTTCCAGTTAACTTTATTCATTTTTACTTTATTTGGAAAAATACAATCTATTAATTGACAATATATTGCTCCTGTACATGCTTGTTCTATTCTTGTTATATTCATTTTTAATATTTCATTTATCCATCTTATTATTTCTGATTTACCAATAAAATATGCATTGTCCATCATTCCAAATACTTCACTCATTTAAATTTAAATTTTAGTTTTTTTTCAATTTTTTATTTATTTCATTTAATTATTTTTTTAATTTTAAATTTATGAAATGAAAATAATCAATCATTGATTAATAATAACAATAAGAATATCATTAAAACAAATAAATGAATATTAATAATAGTATAAATTTTTTTTTTGAGAAAGGTTGAAATTCCTTCAAAATCTTAATCTTTTAAATTATTTATGATAAAAAATATAGTTTTAAAAATAAACATTGAAGTTTTATTATATATTACATTATTTTATTATCTAAAGCTCCATTGGATGATATTTTAATTTTAGGATTAATAAATTTTATTCCATTATAATTATTTTCAGTAATATTTTTTTTACTTAAAAATACATTTTCACTTAAATTTCTTGTATTATTTAATAATTTCATTGAATGAATATTATTTTTCATTATCATATAATTTTTAATATTTAAAAGTAGATTTTCTAATTGATTTAATTCTTTTAATTCATTTATATTTTTAGAATCTTGCTTTAAATAAATATTATTATTTGAAATTTTATTTGAATTAAATCCACTTTTTGGTGTTTTCTTTTTTGTATATATTATATTATCATCATTTATATTATTTGAACTATGATTACTTCCAGTATTACTATTAGAATTACTATTATAACCATTTAAATTATAAATTGTATTTTGACTATTATTATTATTTTTTTGACTATTATATTTATTTTTTACTGTTTTAATTATTTTCAATTTTGAAGTTGATTTCTTATAAGGAGATTTTCCATATAAATTAATTTCAGTTTTAATTGAAGATTTAATAATATTATTTTCAATTCCTTTATTTAAAGAACCATTTTGATTATTATCACTATAAGTTCTTTTACTTTTTCTTTTTGAAACATTTTCATTTTTTTTATCCGGTGAAATTCCCATATTTTGTTCATATAATTCTTTATAATATTTCAATTCTTTTTTTAATTTCTCTGTTTCTGTTCTTAATTTATTTTCTGATATTATTGTATTTGATAATTTTTTTTCCAATAATAAGATTGAATTTTTTAATGATTGAATTAATGATTCTTTTGTTTCAAATTCTAATTTTTGTTTTTCTATGAGAGATACTTTTTTTTGAAGAAATTTAGGATTTTTTGATTCTTCAATTAAAAGTAAATTTAATCTTTCAATTTCTTTTATATAAAGACTAATTTGTTTGAATAAAATTAAAAAAAGTTTATTTTGATTATGTGATAAATCACCTTGAGGACAAGATAAAATTTTTTCAGTTTCAAGGTAAAATTTTAAATTTAATTGATCTATATTATGTTTAAATTTCGAAGTTTCTTCTTTGTAAAATAAATTTAAATTATTATCATTTATCACATCTATCATATTACTTATTGCTTCTTGAGTCTTGAAAATATTATTATTATTATTTTTAAGAAAATCAATATTAATTTGTTTTGTATCATCATTTAAATTTTTGATTCCTCTTAATTTATATTTTGGTTGACTGAAGGAACTCATTTAAAAAATAATTATTGGTTTTTTATTTAAAATTGTAAAAAAATTTATTTAAAGTTAAAATATGATTTTTATTTTATTTTTTTTATTTTTCAATATAATTTTCATATTGCATTTTCATTAAATTAATATTAAGATATTTGTTAATTTTTTATTGCAAATTTATTTTTTAATTTTAAAATGAATAATAATGTAAAAAGAAAAAATTCAAAAATAAAAATAGACTCAATATCGAATAATGATAAAAATAAATTAAATCAAGAAATAAAAGAAAAGAAACTATTAGTTAATGAAAATTATACAAAAAATATGATAAATATAGATATAAAAATACCTCAAAATAAGCAAAAAGGAAAAAATTTAAAATCTCTTCCAACACAAAATTTACAAAAAAGACCTTCAAGTATTCAATCAAATAATATTACTCAATCTACTTTAAATAGTAATAATACATCAAGTTTAAATAAAGATATTGTTAAATTATCAATTAATAATATTGAAAAATTATATAAGGAAACTAATTCTAAAATTCAAAATTTGAAAGTCGAAAACTTTTCAATTGATAATTTTGATATTTTTAAAAATGAAATTATATTTTTAAAAACTAGAAATGAAGTTTTAAAGTTAAAAGCTAATTTTTATGAAACTGTTTTTTATTCTATTAGAGGATTATTAGATAAACCTGAAGATAATTTTAGAGAAATTTCAAATGGAATAATTCCTGATGAAGTTAGAATTTATATTTCAAATCTAAAAAATAAAATTATGTGTATTTTAAATCAAAATAATCAACATTTTTATGAAAATTTAAATTTTATTTCAAATGATAATTCTAAAAATATGATTTTTACATTTGATACTATTTGTGATAATAAAGAAGAAATTATTTCAAAAAAATGTTTAAATACAATTAATAATATTGAATCAAATTTAAAGAATTTATTAAATAGTATAAATCTTTTTTTCAATGGAGAAAAAGAAAAAAATGAAGAAAATAAAGAATTAAATATGGATTGTTATCAATTAAAAGAACAAATAATAAAAAATACAAAAGAAATTTTATCTTTTTATTTATTAAGTCAAAATTTTAATTTTGAATTTAAAAAAATAAAATGTGCTTTTTTTACAAATGATGAAGTTATACAACATAAAATAAAAGAAAGAAAATTAAAAGTTTCAAAAGAATTAGATGAAATGATAAATCCTTTAATTCATAAAGTATTAACAAAAAAAAACAAAAATGAAATAGCAAAGTATATAGAAAATTTAATGAATTTTTATGAAAATATCCAAAAAATAAATGAAATAGAAAATAGTAATTTAAAAGATTTAAATAATACATTAATAACCAAAATAAAAAATATGAATTTGAAAGTTAAAAAAATTTCAGAAGAATTTTTTTCAAAAACAACAAACACAATTAATGGTTTAACAGAGCTAATTGAATATTTAAACAATAATAATTCGAATAATATTGAAAAAGTTACATTTTCCTTAATAAACACTCAAAAACAAAATATAATTGAATTAATAATAGCATATAATCTCCTAAAAGATGATATTCAAAATCTAAATTTAACCTAAAGTATATGTTTGTTTATTTTTTAAAGTTTATAAGAGTTTAATTAAATTTACTAATATTGATAGGTATGAAAATGAAAAAAATATTAAAATTATAATAACAATTAATTAATTAAAATTATAAATATAAACTTAATTTCCAGGTAAAACATAATTTTTTCCTAAAACTTGAGATTTAATTATAGTAGATTCATTAGTAGCTTCTTTTCCTTTATAAAACATAGGTAAAATTATTGTAGAATTTTGTTTTGATTTAATAAATCCATCCATACTATCATGAATTAAATTATTATATTTAACTTCTTTTCCTATTTGATTTATACTTATATTAATAATAGGATCTGAAATATAACATAAAAAGCAAATTTCCGAAGTTTTTTCAATAAATTCTTTTATCATATTATAAATAGATGATTTTTTATCAGAATTTAATTGTAATTCTTTATTAATTTCATTAATTAAAATTTTATAATTTATACCTCTTTGATATTCATTATAATAACTTTTCCAATTTGCTTGATATGCTTTTCTTAAAACATTATCAATAGGTTCAAATAAAATATTAGTAAATAATGTATTTTTAATCAGTTCTTCAATAGGAGAAAAATAATTATTTGTTATTTCTGAAATTTTAATAAAAATTGTTTTAAAAAAATAAAGAACACCTTCTAAATTTAAATTTGGTTGAAGAAGATCAAAAAAAATATCTTGACACAAAAGTTTAATATAATCATTAATTTTAAATTGTAGTTCTGTTAACATTGGAAATGAGTTAGAAGTATTAGAAGAAAATCCAGGAATCATTTCATGAATATAATTCTTTAAATTTTCTACTTCTTTTGATAATATTTTATTTTCTTCTTCTAATGAAACATTTTGTTCATATATTGAACGAATTTTAGTATTTATATTTTTTTTCATTTCTTTATATGAAATTTCATTGTCTATTTGATATTATATATATTTTTAATGTTACATTCTGATTCATTATCATAGATAAATTCATTTCCAATCTTTTTTTGATATGAAGGAGGAGTATATAAATTTTGTCTTTTTGACATTAAAATTTTTCCAAAAAATTCAAAAAAATTATTTTTAGTATATATTAATTATTAATTTTTAATTGACACTCTTAGATGAAAAACATTTATTATAATATTCAAACTAAAAATATTTTATGTATTATTTTTGACAAAAAATAATTTACTCAAGAATTTAAATTAAAAATAAACTAAATATCCCAAAAAATATTATTTAAAGAAATATTATTTATAATAACAAATTTTTTAATTGGAAAGAAGTATTTTATTTCTTGTTTGAGGAATATAATCATAATTCTCTTCTAATTCATAACTTCTTTTTTTTCTTGGAACTTTTTTAATATAATAATATAACATATAAATTAAAAAAATAATAATTAAAATTAAAAGAGAAACAAGTATAATAATTCCAGAAAATCTTCTTTTTCCTTTTAAGTAATATCCAATAGTATTATCTTCTAAATTAAAAACTAATAAATATTTTTCTAAAAATAATTTCCCAAAAATCCAATTTTTATCTCTTACTCCATTTTGAAATTTAACTAAAAAATGTTGATATCCTTTATTATCATAATAAAGTAAATCCTCTTTGGAAAAAGTAAAAATAGTTTTTAAATCAGAATGTTCAAATTCTAAATTTCCAATAAAATCCATATTCACATTTTTATCACAATAATAATATCTGAAACTAATAGTATTTTCAGTAAAGCATTTTCCTTCATTTATTAATTTTTTAAAATCATCAATTATTAAATCTTCATATTCATGAGCCCCTAAAATTCCATCAATTTTAATTTTAAAATATCCTTTTTGTGATTCTTTCATTATATTTTTCTTTCCATTTTTTAAACTATGAGAAATAGTATTAAAATTTAATCCCCAAATTATATCATTATCTTCATTGATTAATGTTCGAACAGATAAAAATTTTTCTTCATCATAATTATTATCATATATATGTGGTTTTTCTCCTATTATTAATTCTCCTTCGTCTTTATTTGAAAATTTCAAAACAAAATCTAAATTATTTATTATTTCTAATTTTTTTAATTGAACTAAAAAATTATAATCTTTTATTGAAAAATCTGTTGATTTTTCATAATTTTTTAATCCTATTATTCCACTAACATTATAACTTCTTATCAAATCAGTTGCAAGAATAAAATTTAATTTTTTTGTTATTTTATTTGGAAATTTAAAATTATCTCTTGATTTATATCCGACTGAAAAATATTGGTAAGAAAAATATTCTTTTGAATCTTTTTCCAAAGTTGTTGACTCCTTTTCCATAAATTTAATTAAATTTTTATCAATATTTGCTTCTGAACAAGAAGTAAAAAAACTATATTGGTCTAATCTAAGATAAAAAGGGATTTTTTGACTATTTGATCCTATTTCTATAAATATTTCCATGTTTGAATCATGCAATTTTTTCATTAATTCTTGTGATGGAATTTCAGATATTTTTTGATTGTAATGTCTTTTAAATGGAAATCTTATTTCTTTTGAAGATATTTTGAAGAATAAAGTTATAATTATTATATAGGTCAGTTTCATTAAGAAATTAAATATTTATTTTTTCTTTAATTAGAAATTAATAAAATTTTCTTATTTATATGAAAAGACTGATGATAAAAATATTATTAGGATACTATTATTTAAATATTTATTAAAATAAATTATTTATTAAATATTTAAAATTAGATAAAATTAATGATAAATTAAAGACAATAGCAAATCAATAAATAATATTAAACTAATTTTATAAAAAAAATAGAACAAAAAAATTTAACAACATCCTTTTTTCTTTTCTATATTTTTTGAATTAGGTAATTTAATAGAATCATTCATTCTTCCAAAAGAAGAATCATCTCTAGAAATAGAAATATCTTTATATTCATTATATAAATAAATAGCAATTTCTTCAAAAATTTCTTTGATATTTTCACCTGTTTTAGCCGAGGTTTCCATATAAAAATTAAAATTTTGACATATAGCATAATTTTCTGCTTCTTCTTTTGAAATTATTCTTTCTTCAGAATCACTTTTATTGCCAATTAAAAAAATAGGATGATCTGATTCAGTTTGTTTTTTAATTTCATTGTTCCAAAAATTTATATCTTCAAAACTTTTTTTGTCTTCTACTGAATATACAATAATTGCTATAACTGAATTTTTGTAAAAAGCTTTTATTATTGAACGATAAATTTCTTGTCCACATGTATCCCAAATATGTAATTTAAATTTTAAATCATTTACTTTAATGTACATTGTTAAAAATTCAAATCCTATAGTTGTTGAATAATTTTCTATAAATTCATTTTTAATTGCTCTTTTTATTAAACTACTTTTTCCTACTGATGGATTTCCTATTATTATTATTTTAAATGCTAATTTTAGTTCTTCTTTCATTTCTTCTGTTTCTTTTAAAAATTCTACTTTTAGCTTTTCCTTTTCATCTGACATAAGAAAACTTATTATTTATTTATTTAAATAATAATAAGGTAAATAGATTAATATTTATTAAATGATAAAGAATATTTGAAAAAGGTAAAAAAGATTATTAATATTGTTTTATATTTTCTTCTATTTAAGAAGATTATTTTTTCCATTTAATAATACAATGAAAGTAAATTTTTAATAAAGAAGATGATAAAATCTTAACTGTTTCTTATTATATTTTAAATTTTATAAAAATATTAAGAATAATCAAATATTCGAAACATTAAATTATACCTTAGAAAAAGAAAATAAAAATTATTTAAAAAATAATTATTCATTTATATATAAATTATTTCTTTTTTAATTTTTTCATTTTGATAAATTTATTAATTAAATTTTCATTTTAAAAACTAAATGAAAAAAAAATAAAACATAAAATAAAAAAATGATTTCTTTCAGTAATTCAATAACATATTCAGGAATAGGAGTTTTTTCCCCAGATTCACAATATTTTGCAATATCAAAAAGTTTAGATGTTATAATATATAATTCATCAACTTTAAAGCAAGTACAAAGATTTTCATTTTGTGATTTTATTGAAAACATTCAATGGTCACCAGATTCAACAATGATAATGGTAGGATTATATAAAAGAGGTTTAATTGAAATTAAACAAATAAGAAAACCAAAATGGATTAGTAGAATTGATGAAGGAATGGAAGGAATTTCATATGCTAGATTTACACCTGATAGTCAAAATGCTTTAATTTATTGTCAAAATTTAACAAAATTATATATTAGGTCATTTGTAAATAAATCAAAACATATAATTTATTTACCTAAATTTGAAAGGAAAGCAATTGATTTTAGTAATTTAAAAAATTTTATGGCAATTTGTACAAGAAAAAATTCAAAAGATATAATAGAAATTTATTATATTCAAACATGGGGCCTTTTAAATAAATTTGAAAGTGCTTCTGAAGATTTGGAAGATTTATTGTTTGCTCATGATTTATCTTCATTAATAATACAAGATGCACAATATTTATGTAAATTATTAATATATTCTCTTTCAGGAGAATTAATTAAAATAATAGAACCATATAAATATAAATTAGGAATTAGATTAAGTAAAATTACTCCAAATGGTCATTATCTAATTATTGGTTGCTTTGATCATATTATTAGAGTTTATAATACTGTTGCATTTACTGGAGTTTGTGAATTTGATCATTATCCTTTTTTAAAAAATGAAAAAGTTAATTATTATTTCGAAGAAGATATACCTAAAAAAAACGGAGAAAGCCATTTTATTCATTTAAATCCTCCTATTAATTTAGAATATATTAAAGCTCATCCTACTGATAAAAATGTTAAAAAAGGTATTAGAATTTTTACTATAAGTGAAGATTCTTTATTTATTGCAAGTAAAGATGAATCACTTCCAAATGTTATTTTTATTTGGGAATTAATTAATTTACAATTACATAGTGTCATAATTTTAAAAAATAAAGTCACAAGCTTTTCATGGGCTCCAAACACAAATTGTTTATATATTTGTAGTGAAAATACTAAAATTTATTTATTTAAAATGGATTCTATTTCAGTTATTGAATTACCTTCTGATTTTTATGCCCAAAATATTATTTTAAGTAAAGATGGCAAGAAAGTTATTTTAAAAGATTTACATAAATTCATTCTAATGAATTTTTCAGGTGGGGAAAATTTTTTTACTTTTGAACCAAGGAAATATACTAATAATAATACAAATAATAATCAAGCAGAAATTGATGATGATGATGAAAATGCTCAAACTAATTTAGCTAGAAAAGGAGATGAAGATCAATTTTATGATGATAATAATGGAAATTATGATGAAAATAATAATTATAATAATTATGAAGGAAATGAAGAAGGAGAATATCAACAATAAGGAATTTTAATAGTGGAAATCATAGTTATAATCAATATTTATTTTTTTTATTTCTTATTTAATTTTTTTGAAGAAAAATTAAAAATTAAATTATCGATAAAATTATTATTCAATATAAATTATATAATATATAATTATAATTTTAGACAATAGTTAATTTTAATAATAAATAAAATGATTTAAAAGGGAAAGTATTAAAATTAACTACTTTTCAATTTATAATATATTTATCAAAACAAATGTTTTTCCAAGTTTTATTTTATCATATTTAAAAATGAAAAGAATAATAATTTGAAATAAAAAAAATAAGGGTAACAAGATAAAAGAAAATTGGAGATATGATTATCAAATAGTTTATAAAAAAGAAAAAAAAATAAATTTTAATTATTTTTTTAATTGATTATTTTATTTTGTAAATGTTTAGTAAGATAATAAATGAAATCATTGTATTTTGAAATTCTAAAATAATATAAATTATTTTGAATAATTTGTTTTAAATTAGATTCACTTATTTTATTTCTCACATTTTCACCTAATCTATAAAAATATCTTTTTTTCTTAATTGCAAAAATAATTAATAAATAATTTTTAGCAGTACTTTGCAAATCAAATTTATAACCAATTGAATGAGCAACTTCTGATAAAAAATTACTGGAATAATAACTCATTTCATTAACAACATAAATAAAAGTTTTAATCTTTTTATGAATATAAATGTCAGATAAATATGAATTTGACAAATATAAATCATAAGTCAAATTGAGAAAATTATTTGGATTTCCAATAAAAAAATTATTATTTCTATTTTGAATTGTGTAATCTGACAATGAATTTGGTGTATGAATAATTGTTGATTGAAGTGATATTTTTGAATAATTTAATTCTGTTTTTTGGATTGATGATCGAAAGAATGTTAATAATATTAATAAAGGTATCATTTTTTATTTTATTATTTAGTTTTAATAAATAAGTTTTTTGGCTATTATATTGTTATTTTTTAATATAGAATAAAATGGATAATTCATTATCCTTTAATGATATTATGATTAACATACAAATTCATTGTTCAAAAACCATCATAAATTATGGGATTAAATTTTAAATTCATAAATAGTATTGAACTGTATTATTATATTACAAACAATAATTTAAATACATAAATATAACTTAAATATATTGTGTAATCATTTCGAATTTTTGAATAAAAAAAAGTTAAAAATTAAAAATTAAAATAATAAATAAATCTCAAAATTACCTTTATTATCTTAAAAAAAGCAATCAATAATTCTTAATTAAATATTTAAAATAAGTACTTTTAATTATTTATTATATAAACCTAGAAGTTAAACCTCATCTTAATATATCTAATTATTTATTATTCCATATAATTTTATTGGTTATAAAATAATTATAATTGAATGAATAATTAATAAAACTTCTAAGGAAAATTTTATATCTTTTTATTAAATAATCAATATTTTAAATTCATAATATAAATTATATTGTTTAATCACTTAATTTTTGAGAAGATGATAATTGAAAGTTATATTCAAAAATAAAAATAAAAAGTCGAACTCAAAATTAATTAATAATTCTTTTTATAGTAAATGAATAAATTAATAAGTTAAAGTACTTTAGAGTATTTCAATAAAAATAAAAAGAATTTGTATGAAGCATAGATTGAAATTCTTTAATAAATAAATTAAGCATAAAAAAGACAATTAAAAAATATTAAATTAATATCATTTTAATAATTTTTTTTTTAATCTATAGCATAAATTATGAAAGAAATAACTTTTCCAAATGGAATTCCATCTTCAGTGAACATTCTCCATTTGGAAAAATATTGATTTGCTTTTTTAATTTTTTCAAATCGAATAATAATTTCAATTTCTTCAGTTCTTTTTATATCTTTATCAATGGGAATTCTCTTTCCTCCAATATAATTATCTCCAAAACAAATTGGCCTTAAATAACAATCTTTGAATGAATTTTCTCCATTATTTAAAATAGTAACAGTAGTAAAATAATTTTTTTTGCACTTCTTTAAATTAATAAATAAATTTTGGTTATTTCCTTCAATTAAATTATCGAATTTCTTAATATCAATATCAATTGGATTATTGATTCTTAAAAATATATGATTAGCATCATGTCTTATATATTTATTGTATTTTAGTTCTTCACATTCTTGACAAAGATTATAATTTGCACACTCACAGCAAAGAAATCTAATTCCTGTGAAATTTATTTTAAAACAGTTTGAACATATTACATTATTATGAGATTCATTATTTATATTCATAAAATCAATTGAGTTTTTAAAGTCTTTTTCCTGTGCTTCTAGTTGTTTATCTGTAATACTTTTCAATAAATTATTTTTTTCTACATTAAAATTGTTTTCAATAATTGAAGTAATACTTTTAATATTTATATCTTTAGATTGTTTACTATTATTATTTATATCTTTAGATTGTATAATTATTTTAGGACTTTTTTTAAATATTTCATTATTTTTTATATATATTTCTTTTGATGAATTATAAAATTGATTATAAGTATTATCATCATAAAATGAATTTAATCCAATATTTAATTCTTCAGGTACTTTATAAATGTAATTATCATTTTCTTTTAATTCATCGTTAAATTCATTATCTATTAATTCTTTAAAATCTTTAAAACTTTTAACATTACTTAAATCTTTGTTTTTTGTTTTAGTTCCAAATGTTATTTTAAATTTAAAATCCTTCATTTTTATCTATTTTAAAAAAATATCTCTCTCTTAAATATTTATTATTTATTAAAAAAATAAATAAAAGAATTGTTTTTTTCTTCATTTAATATTTTATTTTAAATTGAAAATGAACACATCTCACCAATAAAATATGAATTTTTCTTCTTGATTGTTTTTATGATAAATAAGGCTTTTATAAAATTTCTTTATATAATGAATTGAATAAAATAAAACATTAAATAGTTTAATTTAATAAATAAGGTTTTCTTTTAATTTATTTATATAAAATATTTTCAATTTATATGAAATGATTAGTTTCTATAACTATTTTAAAGAATAATTAATTCTATAAAGTTTTTTATTTATTTATTTAAATACTTATTGAGAATATCATTTTTTCAATAATTTTCTCACCAAACTATATAGAGAATTTTAATATAATAAAGACTTTTTATTAAATAAATTACTTCCTGAAAGATTTTTTTATGTTTATTTGATTATAAAAATATTTTTTTGATTTGTTTAATTATACCAATCAAAAAATTCAATAAAAGATTTGTTAAAAAATAATTTAATTTTTCTTTAATGTTTTAATAAAAATTTTTAATATTTATTTAATATTTTTTGATAATAAAATACTTTTACTTTTTTCCAATTATTATTTTAGGATAAATATTTCTGTATTTCTAAAAGTGAATCAAAATCAAATCTCTTCAGACTGATTCTTTTAAATTTGTTTGTAAATAATAATAATTTATAATTTTTTCATATTTATATGTTTTCCTTTTTAAAAGTGTTTTATTTTATTTTCCTAACAATATAGTCTAATTTTGAAATAATTGTTTTAATTTATCCCATATTATTAGCTTGAAAGTTTCTAAATATTGTTCATTTTCTTTATTCATTATTTTTTTAGATGTTATTTTCAATTTTTAAAAATTTCCTCAATAAAATAAAAATAATTTCTTACTTCTGAATTCACTTCTTCTTTTTAATATTTCTTTCAGCAATAAATTTTTCATTTATAATTCTTTCCCAATTTTTTAAATATTTATGGATTAAACAACTTTTTTAATTTGTTTCCTTCTTAACAAATAATTCTCTCTTTCATTTTTAATTCTTGAAACTCATCTTTATTATTAGAAAAAAAAGATTTTTTTTTTAATTCTTAATTTTTTCCTTCTTTTTTTTAAAAAAATAATTGTGTTAAGATTCCTTAAAGTGATACTTATTAATATATTATTTCAAATTCAAAAGAAATTTTAAAAAAAACATTTGTTTTCAGTTTAATATTATGACAATTTTTAATTTTGAATAACAATAACATTTTAAAATACCTTTTTGGGATTTGTATAAATCAAATTTATTAGAATATATTTAAAAAATAAAATAATTTTTTCCATTTTCTTTGGAAGAAAATCTTCTCCTTCGGGTGAATATGGTTTTTCTTTAATTACTCATCTAAAAATAATTAATATTCTTTCATTCAATTTTATAAGTGTTTTTCTGTTAAAAACAAAACAAATATTAATTTTTGAGGATTGATAATTGTCATTTTTCTTTTCGATGATTTTAAAAATATAAATTTATAAAATTTTTATAAAAACCAAGACAATAAAAAATTTATTTCTAGAATTAGATTAATCTAAAAATTGTAAATATATTATTATTATTATTATTTAAATTCAATTAAATTTTCAAGTAATGTATAAAAAAGTATAATGTGAAAATTTTATAACATAAATTATTTAATTAAAAATATTTTGAAAATATAATAAAACTTCACAAAAATTATTTTATATAATTATTTATGATATCTTATATTGAAATAAAAAATAAAATAATATTTGAAAATTTAAATAAATGAATGATTCCAATCTAAAAATTAAAAATTCATATTATATTGAAATTGAAAAAATAATATGTGAAAACAATGATTGTGTTACATCTATTGATATTTTTCAATCAGGAAATATAATTTCTGTGTCAAGAGACACTTCAATTATAATATGGGATAATAATTTGCATATTTTAACAAAAATTAAAAATGCTCATAATAATTATATTAATGATGTTAAAGTAATAAATGAAAATAATTTTATTACATGTTCGTATCAAAGTATTAAAATTTGGGTGAAAATAAATGATCAATGGAAATGTAATCAATTAATTGAAAATGCACATAATAGTATTATATTTAAAATATTATATAATTCTAATAATAAAATTATTTCATGTTCTGAAGATGAGACTATAAAAATTTGGGAAGAAATAAATAATAATTACCAACTTGTGACAACATTAAGTAATAATGGATGTATATGTTCAATTTTAATTAATGAAAATATATTAATTTCTTCGGGGGATAACACAATAATATGGGATTTTCAAAATTATATAATTAAAAAAAAATTTGAAATTGAGTGTTTTAGTTCAAATGCATTACAAAAAATTGATAATGATAGAATCATTATTGGAGGTGGAAATGATGAATTTTTAATTGTAATTTCGATTTCAGAAAATGAAATTATTCAAAAAATTCCTTCTATCCAATGTATGGCCATTTGTGTTTTAGAAAAAAAGAAATTATTTTTGGTTGGAGGTTATTGTCATGATATTGCAATTTATAATACTCAAAATTATGAACTTATTAATATTATCAAAAATACTAACTTAGGTAGTGTTTATGGATTTAAGGAGATTAGAGATGGATCAATTACTTCTTATTCTTGTAAAAATAATATTTATTTATGGAAAATTAAAAAAAAAATTTTTGATTAAAATGAAAAATGTTTTATTAAGTTTATTAATTGAAAAAAGATTCATATTTATGATATCTTATAGTCATAAGGTTTTATTTTAAACTTATATCATATATAAATAATAAATGATTTTTATTATCAATTTAATAATAAAAAACATAAATAAAATTGTTATTAAGTCCTATAAACTAAATTTGATTTTATCTTTAATAAATTAGTTCTCAAATATATCAGAGATTTATTTGAGAAAAAAGATGTATTTATAGTTTAGATTAAAAAGAAGATTTTGTTCAATTATAATATCAAAATTTTATCCTAGTTTTTTTGTGTAGATAAAATTTCAAGTATAATTCTCAATAATAAAATTTATTATAAAAAATTAGAACCAAGAAACATGAATAACCCCAAAAAAAATTCTTCAATTAAATATAAATTTGACATTGAAAATTAAATCAATCTTTACAAAAAAGAAATGAAAGTAATACATAATGATGATTAAGAAATTAGAAGAAGGAGGAATAGAAGTAGATTGGGAATAGGAAAATAAAATTGTGAACAGTGAACAAAAAATAATTTAAAAAATTAATGAAGTTATTTAAATAACTTTCTCTTTTATATTATTTATTTTAATATTAATTATAAATAATTTTCTTAAATTTTCTACACAATTTTTATTTTACTTCATCCATTAGATTATCATAATAATAATTTTCATCATTTGTTTTTGTGACCTTTTAAGAGGATTATTGGCGTTATTATTATTAAAATGTTAAGAGCAATAAATTAAAAAAATTTAATTTTAATTCTTTAAAATTTGATTATTTTTCAACTCTTCTTAATTTTATTATATAATATTTCAACAATTCTTATTTTTTTATACCATATTCTTGTTTGTTTTATTTGAAAATTATTTTTTTAAATATTTACTAATTTAAATTATATAAATAAATAAATACAGTAAAAGTGATTATAATTCAGTTAATTGACATTATATGTCAAAAAGTAGGGATACCCAATATTAATTAGGGTTCTTTCTCATTTTGAATAGAAAAAATATCTTTAATCAATATTCTCTTTAAATTATGAAGAATCTTGTATATTCTAAAATCATAATTATTGAAAAAATCTCTTTTAAATTGTGAATAAAAGCTAAGAAACTAAAACTTCCAAATTATGAAAACTTAAATTTAGATATAATGAATCAATAATAGAAAGTTATCTTTCATTTTACCTAAATTATTTTTGGCTAAGAGCACATACAAATCAATCTTATTATAATATTTCTTCTCAGTTTTAGTAATAAATATGAATTTAGATGAGAAATGCCTAATAACCATTTATATTTTTTATTTCATTACCATCGTAATAACCACTCTTGTTATATACAAATAATCTATCTATTTTCTAATAATTTCATAAATATTTGAATATAATCAACTTATCATTTATATTATGTGTTCTATTCTTCTAGGTTTAAAGATATTTGTGTTCTATATTCTCAAATAAATATATTGTTTAAAAATGAATATTATTTTTCTTTTTGATAAATTTATTAAATGAAAATTGTATCTTTTTACTTATTTTTCAATATTCACTTTTTTAAGGGTTTTATCCTTAAAATAAAGTCAAAACTTTTATAGTTTTATTTTAATTTACTAAACAAATGTAATTTTTTTAAGATTTTTTCTTTATGAAAATAATATTTTTTTGGAAATTTGAATAAATTAAAATAAATAATAAAATTACAAATAAAATTTTATAATATTATAATTTTTTTCTGAAATATAAAATTCATAATTTTGTATAAAAATCAGAATAAAAAAAAAATTTAAAATGAATCCAAGTGAAACGAATCTTCATCCCACAGATGATCATAATGATTTAAATGAGAAGACTCTAAACAAAAATTATCCTCCTTCAAAATCAAATTTAAATATAATAATTATAGCTATTGAAGCTATAATAATTGTAGGATTACTAATAGCATTAATAGTTGTTGCTGTTAAAAAAAAAAATGATGATGATGATGAAATTAATAACTACGATAACTCAAACACAAATAACAATGATGATTCAGACAATGAATATGTAGAAGAAAATTTTGATTGGACTACTGAATATGATAAAGCAAGAAAATTAATTTCAAATTATACTTTAGAAGAAAAAATGTTATTATTGTACGGTACAGAAAATATGGTTGGAAAATGTGTTGGTTCAATTGATGCTAATGTAAATAAAGGATTTCCTGGTATTTGTTTACAAGATGGACCTGCTGGTGTTCGTTTTTCAAATTACACTCAATCATGGCAAGCTGCTATTAATACAGCAGCCACATTTAATAGAACTTTAATGTATGAAATTGGGGCTGCTCAAGGAAAAGAATTTCATGATAAAGGAATTACCATTGCCTTATCTCCTTGTGTTAATTTTTTAAGAAATCCTTCTGGAGGTAGAGTTTGGGAAGCATTTGGTGAAGATCCTTTTTTAACGTCTGAAGCTGGAGTTCAAATTATTAAAGGTATTCAAAGTCAAAATGTATTAGCTTGTCTTAAACATTTTATTGGGAATGAAATTGAAGATCCAAGACATAATTCATCTACTAATATACCTGAAGAAGCTCTTTGGGAAATATATCTTGAACCTTTTTATAAAGCTGTTAAAAAAGCAGATATAACTTCTATTATGGAATCCTATAATGCTGTTAATGATACATTTATGTCAAGAAATAAAAGATTATTACAAACAATTTTAAAAGATAAAATTGGTTTTAAAGGATTTGTAATGTCTGATTGGTGGTCAATTAATAATGATCATTATGAACATTTTGCTAATGGATGTGATATGAATATGCCTGGTGGACCAGCTTGGTCACCAACAGTAACAGGATTAGAAGGAAGTGATTGGTATAAAATAAAAGATTGGATAAATGTTAATAAATATTTTACTGAAGAAAGGGTTAATGATGCTGCAACTAGAATAGTAGCTTCAATGTACAGAGTAAATCAAATTCCAGATACTGTCACTACCTCGAATTCTTATCCTACTAATGTTAATCTTGAAAGAAATACTAAAACTGAAACTACTAAAAAGATAAATAGACAAGCTGGTAGAGAGAGTATAATTTTATTAAAGAATAAAGACAATTTTTTACCTTTGGAAAAAAATAAATTTGTTGAACATAATACCAAAACTATGGCAATTATTGGAAATAATGCTGAATATTCAGATTGTGCTACTCAATTAGATGTTACATGTGGTGATCCAGCTAATCAACAAATGAGGTTTTTTAGGGGTTATACTGCGTTAGGTTGGGGATCAGGAACAACATATATTTTAGATCAAGTTTGTCCATTAGATGGGATAAAAGGAACTGCTGAGTATTATCAATGGACTGTGACAAACTCAACTAATTCAATAGGAGATTATTATAATGGTGCGACTTATGAAAGAACTCATATTAGTGAGGTTTTAGATTTTGATCCATCTGTATGTAATAATTCAGCTGTAACATTAGTTTTTATTGGAGCTAATTCAGGTGAAGAATATATAAATGTAGAAAACAATATTGGAGATAGAAATAATTTAGATCCATGGCATCATGGGACTGAATTAGTAAATAAAGTCTTAGAAGTTTGTTCAAATTCAAAAATAGTATTAATAGTATTAGGACCAGCAACTGTAAATATAAATCAATGGATATATAATGATAATATTCAGGCAATATTATTTGGAGGAATGTTAGGAGGACAAGGTGGAAATGCATTTGCTGATATTTTATTTGGTGATTATTCACCTTCTGGTCATTTACCTTATGTTTGGGCACCTTTAGAAAGTTATCCTAATGTAACTAAAGAGAATGTAACTGAAGATGAAAAGACTGATGATTATATCTATAGAGAATATACTTATACTGAAAATTTATATATTGGACAAAGATATGTTGATAAATATAATAAAGCATTTGATTTTCCTTTTGGATTTGGATTAAGTTATAGTACTTTCAAATATAGTGATTTAAATGTTAAAATGCAAAAAAAGGGTTTAACTGTTAAATTTAAAGTTAAAAATACTGGAAAATATGATGCTAGTGTTGTTCCTATGGTATTTTTAGGTTTTCCTCTTGAAAATTATCCTCCAAAAGTATTAAAAGGATTTGACAAAAAATTTTTGAAAATAGATGAAGAAGTAACTTTTAGTATTCTTGTTGAACCTCATGATTTATCTTATTATGATGTTTCAAAAGCATCTTTTGTAAGACCAAATACTGGAGAATATAAAGTTTATGTTAGTGAAAATGCAAGAGATGATCAATTGATTACTTCTGTCAATGCTGCATTTTAAAAAAAATATTTATAAATAAAGGGTAGTTTTAATTATTTAATGATTATTTTTTTTTATTATATTAAATTCAAGGGTTTTTAATTATAAATATTTTTAAAGAAAAAAGTAGAATTATTATAAATTCTTTTGATTAATAAAAATAGAGTTAATTTATTTTAATAATGAAATTAAAATTTTTCCTAATCTTTCATTTGTTTTTCCTTTTTAATAATTTTAATTGAGGTATATAATTCAAATAAATTAATTTATTAAATACCCTAATAATTTTAGAAGAGATTTTTTTTATAAATTTGATTCTTTTATAGAAATGATTTTTGTTTGAAGATAATATATATGAAAAAGAATTTAAAATGAATTTATATAATTCATAAATTGAAAATCATCTCTTTTATTTAAATCATATTTCTATAGAAGATATATATTCTCCAAATTAAATATCGTTAAGTAGTTAAAAAATAATTTATTTTTAAAAAGGATAAATTTTTTTGTTTCTTGATAAAAAAACTTTAAAAATCTAATTGATA
>JAEEGK010010769.1_pt1 | contig 21051 bp, 18 predicted proteins | sample 8958771 | NCBI WGS metagenome assembly JAEEGK01 (sample SAMN16246547, study PRJNA631951) | gut metagenome | biome: gut microbiome; feature: rumen; material: SC-attached | host: Bos | place: Iran: Karaj | collected 2018-10
ACCGTCAAAGGTTACCTGCATACCTACACGTACGAAACAGGTAACAATACCGGTATCCTGACAAAGAGGACGATGACCGATGGCACACATCTTGGAGTTTACCAGAATCTGGGCGATAGCGTTCTTTGCTGCCGGATTCTGTTCTCTCTCATAAGCTTTTCTCAAAGCTCTCACAAAATCAACTGGGTGATAATAGGAAATGTACTGCAGAGCATCGAAAATAGAATCGATAAAGTCCTGCTGCTTAATTACTGTCATGAACTGCTCCCTTATTTAACAAGGATTTAAAGACTTTTCATTCAGTGCTTCTATAAAAACAAAAGCACTGAAAAACCAAAATCTGAGTAAAAAAATTTCCACAATTATAGCATTACCCGGGATCTCTCTCAATAATTCAGCCGGTCTGAAAACTTCATAATTTAGATCTTGGAAAGATTTTGAGAGATAGTCCGCTATTTCGGCCCGATTACGTTCGGACATCCTTAGAGGTAAACAGTGAACTATTCCTGCCAATCAGTTTTTTTTATTCTGCAGACTGAGGGAAACTGAGATTGTGCGCTTCCGTTCTGTAAAACCCGGTTTTCTGAGCACTGAACAGTTTGATGAAGTGTTACATCCCGATGAAATGATCTGATTTCCCTTTTGAAACACTGGATTATTTATTGAAGGTCGGATATCGTTCCGTTTTTTTACGTCGAATATTTTGGTGTCGGGTGAACTGCAGCTGTCAGAGGTCAGCGGGGGCACCTGACTGATATTCAGCAATGACATTTTCGGCGATGTGCCATCCCATGAACAGATTAATATCACAGATTGCGTCGATAATTCTCCCGCGGTACTGCTCATTGCTGATAAGCTCTTTGAACAGCAGAGGTTCAACCAGATGATTTCCAGACATCCGGTGTTCCGTGCAATGTAGGATAAGCCGAGCGCGGCGTTGGCGCGGATTTGCGGATCTTCCGATTCAAAGGATCTGATGCAGATCTCCTGGGCATCCTTCCAGCTGTTCATGTACTCTCCGGCACGAAGCGGCAGTAGCAGTTTTTCTTCAGATGTCCCGCAGTTAAGAATGTTCAATGCCTCGGTATAACCTACCGGTTCAAGCGGTCTGTATCTGTTCATAATGTCTGCGGTGCTCCTTATTCCGGCATTGTACAGACATCACTGTGCTTTTGCAACGGCGGGCGTCGTCCGGCGGTTCATGACAGAGGTCAGGAAACGAACGGACACCGCTGCAGAATTTTTGTTATCAGTTTCAGTTTTGCCTGATCGGACGCGTATAAGGTCCGCTCAGTATGCTACAATTACTGCAAAATTTTTTTACCGTTGACAGCCCGGACTGGCGGTTTACAGCAGAGTCCGGGACAGAAAAAGGAAGATTTTACATGCCGACACCGTTGGAACAGCTCAAAGAAATCAGAGAAGTACTGAAAAAAAATGCCGAGGAGCAGCAGAGGCTGGAAGAGCAGAAAAAAATCGAGGCGCAGAAAAAGGCAGCCGCGCTGGCTGAAAGTTTCGGCGCTATGGAGGGGGAACCGGAGGACAGTACTGACGATGATGCAGCCGGACAGTGGGAGAGATTCATCAACAGCAGCGGCGACATCATCCCGCTGAAAAACAGCAATATAGTTGCATTGGAAAATATCCCTCTGGCTTCTGAGGCCGCCATGGAATACCGCAGAAAATCCGCGGTTACTGAAACTGTCCAGGAAATCCATGAATTTACCAGCCAGTTTGTGAAATATCTCGATCCGAACGATCTGGTCGGATTTAAAAAGGACGGGGTACAGTACGGGGTATATGCAAAGGTAAAACACGGCGAATATCAGATCAGGGCCAGACTGGATCTTCACAAACATACACTGGAACAGGCCAGATCCCATACCCAGAATTTTCTCAACTACTGCTATGACCGGGGTTTCCGGTTTATAATTATTGTACACGGGAAAGGGGAGTTTACCAGTCCGAAGGCCTTTCTTAAAAGTCATGTGTACAGCTGGATGAAACAGTCGGAACTGGTACTGGCTGCACACAGTGCCATGCCGTATCACGGGGGTGCGGGGGCGCTGTATGTCCTGCTGAAAAAGAACAATGAACTGAAGTCGGAAAACCGGCAGAAGTATATGTAAAAAAAGAGGTGAGATATGAAAAAATTATTATCTGTTGTGATGATTTCCTGCGGTTTGTGCTGTGCTGCGGATGCGGTGGCGGAGCAGACCTGTTCGCCGGTCCAGACGCCTTCCGTCCAGGTCAGGGGTCACTCCAGGATCCAGGTTGATCCTGATATGGCAAGGATCCATGTGCAGTTTTCCGTTACTGACAGCACTGATGCCGGTATGGCACGTAAAAAACTTGAGAATATTTTCGGTGTTGCTGTAGGTAAACTCAAGGCTCTCGGTCTTGCTGATGATGAGTTGATCGCCGAAAGTCTCTATACTTCAAGAAACGAACTTGATGATGACAAAGCCGGGAAAAAACGTTTCGAATATGAGGCATCCCGCACCCTGGTGGTTAATCTGAAAAATCTGGCACTGATGGATCGTGTGATCGAAATTGTGCTGGACAACAGGAGCAATGCCCAGATCCGTTATGTGGCCTTTGACCTCAGTGACAAGACTAAATATGCAGATCAGGCCAAAAACCTGGCGGTCCAGGATTCCATCAGACAGGCAAAGGCTGTATCCGCCGGCTATAATGCCAAAATTTCAAGAGTTCTCAGAATTGATTACAACCAGAGCTATGATCTTGTGGAAATGAACGGTACAGCAATGAGAAGCGCCGGTGTTATGGCCAACAAAAGCGCCGCAGCTGATGGTGCCGGTGCCTATTTCAAACCGCAGAAGATCACCATCAGGGATGATGTGGATGTAACTTTCGAACTTGAGACCGGCAGAATCGAATAGCCTGCATTTATGTACAGTCTTACCTGCCGCCGGAAATTCAGGTTACACTGAAGTTCCGGCGGTTTTCCCTGATGCTGCGTATAAAAGTGAAAAGCTCTGAACTCAGCCTTTCGACAGCAGGTAATTCTGTATCTGAACAGCCTCAGGAACATGCCTATCCGGCTTTTGTGCGTTTATTTTCTGATTTTTTCCAGAACCTCGTCCAGAGATATAGGACGGTAATCGATATTTTCCACCGATACGTTGAAAGAACCTGCCGGCATGGCCTCCATCGTCTGATAGTGGACATGTCCGTACAGGTGGTAGTAGCCCCTGTAGCGGTTGTCCCAGTCAAAAATCGGGTAGTGGAACAGTACAATTTTCTTTTTTGCAGTCAGCGGAAATTCATAGTAGTTTTTGATCCAGCGGAACGGCGAACGGTCGAACAGCGGATCCTTCAGCAGTTCAATGTCGTGGTTTCCCACCACCAGGTGCTTGATGCCTGAAAGTCTGGCAATGCAGCTGTTCACGCTCTGAATGTCGGGATACCTGTAGGCCAGGTCCCCCAGAATATAGACTTCATCGTTTTCTGATACGGTACTGTTGAAGTTTTCAATCAGTTTTTCGTTCATTTCGATTTCGTCCCGGAACGGGCGGCTGCAGCTTTTGATGATATTGAAGTGGTAAAAGTGAAGATCGGAAATAAAAAATACCATGCCTGCCTCCTTTGCGGCCGCGGATCAACCGCCGGTATTCCAATTCTACTCTGCCGGGATGCAAAAGAAAACCGGAACGGACCGGCGTGTACCTGGTTTGTGATTAATGCCGTTCCTGACGGCGGAACCGTTAATCCGCCGGATCAGATGTTTTACCGTGCTGATATTTGTTGTTGTTTATTTTTTAAACATTCGGCAATTTTAGTATATTGTACGGCCAACTATTATTTGCTACTATGCTAGTAAAGGTTTTTAATTTTTACTTTTCTATTTGGAGATATCAATAATGAATATTGCTAAGTCTTTGGCTCTGTCTCTTGCAGGTCTTTCTATGGCTTTTGCTGCAAATGCAGGTACCGTTACTCTGATTAACGGAACCACTTCTGAAATCAGTGCTGTATACATTTCTTCCAATACCAGCGATGACTGGGAGGAAAACATCATTGACGGTTATGTTCTTCCATCAGGAAACCAGGTTAACATCAACATCCCTAACTACGAAAAATTCGATCTTCTCATTGAAGGTTCTGAAGGCGGTCAGGAAGATTACAGAGATTTCCCAGGCAATGTTACACAGATTACTCTTCACGGTGCAGGAAAGGCTGATTACAAATAATTAATCAGATACCTGGATAAATTTTGCAGAGACCATATGCCTTGTCCGGTATATGGTTTTTTTGTTTTTCAACTGTTCAATTCTCGATGATAGCATGAAACGAATTATTGTATATTTTCTGGCTGTTGCCGTGTGCATCTGTCCGCTGGCGGTGTCATGGGCAAAGTCTGATGAATCATGGGTTGTGGCCATTTATCTGTGCGGTTCGGATCTCGAATCCCAAAACGGTTTTGCCTCTTTCAATCTGCTTCAGATGGTGGAAAGTAAATTCAGCAAGAATGTGAAGTTTGTAATCGAAACCGGCGGAGCCAGCCAGTGGCAGAATGAGGTGATCGATCCGTCCAAGGCTCAGCGTTACGAAATAAATGCCGATGACATGTTTCTGCTTGAGGAAGTACCCGGTAAAAATATGGGTGCGAGCCGTACTCTCGGCGATTTTATAACTTTCGTCAAGAAAAAATACAAGGATGCGGATCATATGATGCTGATCGTCTGGGATCACGGCGGCGGCTCCGCCGGCGGTTTTGCCTTTGATGAAAATCACAATGATGACTACCTTACACTTGATGAACTCGATGATGCACTGGAAACCGCTTTCAAGGCAACCGATGACCGTAAATTTGATATTATCGGATTTGATGCATGCCTGATGGCAACACTTGATGTGGCAATGATCCTGGAGCCCTACGCCGACTATATGATTGCCTCCCAGGAGACTGAACCTGGAACCGGCTGGAATTATACCGCGATCATCAACAGTCTTTCTAAAAATTCAGGACAGAACGCCCAGCAGCTGGGAAAAACCGTGGTTGACTCCTACATCCAGCAGTGTAACGAAAACGGAGACGGGGATGATGCGACACTGTCCCTGGTAAATCTGAAGAAAATTCCAAAACTGTTCTATGACTATGCAATGCTCGGTTTTGAAATCGCCGGAAGTGTAACCAAAAACTCCTCGGTGCTGCGTACCTACGGTCGTGCTGCCAGCAGTGCTGATTCCTACGGTGAAGGAAAATACGGAATGATCGATCTATCCGGATTCATGCAGGGACTGAGTGCTGTGGCTGCAAATTCATCACAGACTGTTATCAATGATATCAGGGATGCGGTGGTCTACCGTGTCAACGGCAGATATCATAAAGGTGCAGGTCTGTCCACTTTCTATCCGAATGCCAGCGGTACGCTGTTTGAACAATATATGGGACTTGATGTCGGTGTTATCAATCCGAATGCAGTGGTATCGGCTCTTATGCTCGGCGGCATCGATCAGAGTGAGGGAAACAGCATCCTGCCGCGACTATACACTTTCTATCAGGAGAACAAGAACTATTTTCTCGACCAGGCGTCCTATACTGCAGCGGCAGGTCAGACTAAACCGGAAAACGAGGTTAAACCTGAAGATGAAGTAAAACCGGAAGGACTTCAGCCTGCTCCGGCACCTGCAGCTCCGCAGCTTACCGCCGGCTCCAGCGTTCACACCATTAATGCAGTGCAGCATTCCGTGGTAATAGGAACCAGCTCCGACACCCAGATCGGCGGTCCGCTCGGAACCATGCAGAATGTAAATGAAATTACCACCCTGATTTCCAAGAAAATCGATATTTCAAAACTCGAGGATCACGATATCGAGTTTGATTCAGACAATACCCTGACGGTGAAACTAACCAGGGATGAACTGGATCTTGTCGATGAGGTTAATTTTGTGCTGTTCTACTATGATGACAAGGATGACAAGATCATCATGGATCTAGGTTCCGATGCCAATGTGGATGTTGACTGGGAAAAGGGTATAATCAAAGATAATTTCGGCGGAAACTGGCCTGCCATTGACGGTCATCTCCTGCGTGCCGAGGTGGTTTACACCGGAGAGGACTATCTTCGTTATGAATCGCCGATTAAACTTAACGGCAGACGCATGGATCTGCTTTTCGCCTATGATTTCAGTGATGAGAAATATCATATAACCGGAGTGCGTGAGGTCAGCGGTGACAGCAACGGCAGTAAACGAACCATTCAGCTCAGACCGGGGGATACGGTAACCACCATCATGGAGGCCAGCAGTCTTGCAACCGATAATGATGACTGGATTGAGGCGGACATTGACACCTTCAAGGTTACCGAAAAGACCAGAATAGAGGATGAGGATCTCGGTGACGGAACTCTGAGGTATATGTTTAAATTTATTGCGGCAGACGGAAATTCTGCAACCTCCAAGATTGTGGAAATCGAGATGGAGGGCGACACTATGAACCAGACTATTCTCGATTAGCAGGTTCTGATCTGCAGGCCGGTGTCTGCGGATCTGCGAAACGCTGATCCGGAGTCCTGCGATACTCTGCGTGTTTTGATTTGCGCCGGGAAACCGTTTTTCCGGATCCTGGTTGCATGTGATTGTCTGTGTTATTAAAGAAAGGAGACAGTATGGAGCCTGTAACTGCCGGAGTGTTATCATTAATTCCGCCTATGGTGGCGGTGATGCTGGCACTGAAAACCAGGGAGGTGTATTCATCACTTCTTGCCGGTATTTTTTCCGGAGCTTTGATTTATTCGATAATGTCGGGAAGTGAACCGGTGGTACGTCCGTTTGAGGTGTCGCTTGAGATCATGTCTTCAAAATTTGATCTTAAGATTGTGGTGTTCTGTGCACTGCTTGGGGCACTGATTTACGTAATCAACGCCTCCGGAGGGATCCGTGCCTATGGAGAATGGGCACGGAAAAGGATCAGAACACGCAGAAAAGCTCTGTTCTCCACCATGATTCTCGGTTTTATTATTTTTATCGATGACTATTTCAACTGTCTGACCGTGGGTACGGTAATGAAACCGGTTACCGACTCCCAGCGGATCTCCAGGGAAAAACTGGCCTATATCATTGATTCCACTGCCGCACCGATCTGCATTATCGCCCCTATATCCTCCTGGGCTGTGGCGGTAAGCTCCAATCTGAGTGTTGCATCACCTGATGTATCCCCGTTTGCAATATTTATCTCCTGTATCCCGTGGAATTTCTATGCGATTTTCTGTCTCTGCTTCGTGTTCATTATTGTTGCCATGGATTTTGATTTCGGACCGATGAGACGAGCGGAACTGCGGGCCAGAACCGCACCGCCGGAACAGACTGTAGAAGAGGATTCAAAGGCCGGAGCCGGGGTGAAAAGACCTGCAGACAGGAGGGATGCGCTGATTGATATGCTGGCCCCGCTGTTCTGTCTGATCTGTGTTACTTTTCTTGCCATGCTCTACAGCGGCGGATACTGGGGGAGGGAGGAGCGGTCCATATCCGAGGCCATGGGCAACACCGATTCCTCACTTTCTTTGATTCTGGGTGCGCTGGCCGGACTTATCTGTGCATTTGTGCTGTATCTTCTTGAGAAACGTTCGACTCTGGCTGAATTTATGAACAATGCTGTAAAAGGGGCGCAGAACATGATGCCGGCGGTTATTATTCTGATGCTGGCATGGACACTGTCCGGAATTACCCGCGATCTTCTTGATGCGCCAAAGTTCATCGGCTCTCTGATATCTGCAGACAATTCCTTTGCAGCCGCTCTTCTTCCAGCTTCAGTCTTTCTGCTGGCCGGTTTCCTTTCGTTCTCCATCGGAACCGCATGGGGTACTTTCGGTATCCTGATCCCGATTGTGGTCAGTGTGCTGACTGCGTTATTCCCGGGAAATTCCGATTATCTGTGCATTGTTCTTTCCGCGGTGCTGGCCGGTGCCGTCTTCGGTGATCACTGTTCACCGATATCAGACACCACGGTGCTGTCATCGGCCGGTGCCCAGTGTGAACATATCAATCATGTGAGCACCCAGATGCCTTACAGTATTTTTATTGCCGCTGTGAGTATTTCCGGTTATGTGGTGGCGGGACTGACCGCCAATCTGTGGATGAGTCTTGCTGCAGCAGCGGCGGTGCTGGTGACCGGTCTTTATACAGCAAGAATCCTGACTGTGAGGGCTGAACATTCTGCGGCTGCGGTAAAACAGACTGTCAGCGGTTCATAGGCATTAATTTCCGGACGCTTCATAATGAAGTGGTGAATCCCCCCGGTTCAGCATATTATCGGGAAGCTGTCCTGCCAGAATTTCCCGTTTAAGGCCGCATCCGGGGATCTTTCTGACTTCAAACCCGGCGGCGGCAAGTCCCCGTCTGACCGAACCGGCCACGGTAAAGGTGGCGAAGGTTCCTCCTGCTACAGTGGATTGTCTCATGGCGTTGAACAGGACCGGACTCCACATCCCAGCATTTTTGCTCGGAGCAAAACCGTCGAGAAACCAGGCATTCACGCAAGCCCGGCGGGACTGTACAAATCCGCCGATGGTGTCGTTCAGATCACCGATATACAGGATCAGGCTGATTTCAATCCGCTCCCCGGTTACAATGGTGAAACGGTTTTCCCCGGATTTCAGCGATCGGTATTCCGAAAGAAAGCGCTCAAGGTCGAACAGATTCGGATCAACACGGTATATTCCGGTAAGATAGAAGTGAAGATCCTCCGGTGTCAGGGGGTATTTTTCAAAGGAGATGAAAGTAATATTCATCCGGCTGTCAGAGCTGGCGCCGAAGCGGCTGCGCAGCTGTTCACACAGCACCCACAGATTCGACCCCGTTCCGAATCCTGTCTCCGCAATGACAAAGGAGGAGCCTTGCGGCAGTCGCGCAAGTCTTTCCATGATCCGGTTTCCTCCTATGAAATTGTGCAGTGTTTCCTCCTTTCCTCCGGCGACGGAGAAATAGCAGTCGTCGAACATTTCCGATCTGGGTACGGTTCCCTGCTGCCAGTCAATTCTGGCATATGTAACAGAATTTTCCATAAATGCTGTGCCGGGGTGTCCCCGGGTGAATTCCTCCCATTGGTGACTGGCGGACGTTCCGCCATGAAAAACGATCCGATATTAACGGATTTTTGTTTTCAATACAAACCAATAAAATGACAACGGCGGCGGTTAGTGCTAGAATAACCGGCAGTTGAGATTTGATTTTTAGCGGGGATTGAGGATGACTATTTCACCTGAAGCTCAGAGAGTAAGGGAAGCTCTTTTGAATAAAGGGCTGGAGACTCCATATTTTGATACCGGAAAAACTCCGGAGGAGAAGATGGAGCTTATTGCCGGTAAAATGAAGGATGTGATGGAGATTATCGGTCTTGATGTCAGTGACGATTCTCTCAACGGAACCCCTCAGCGTATTGCAAAGATGTATATCAAGGAGATCTTTTCCGGTCTGGATTACAGCAATTTCCCGAAAATCACTCTGATTGAGAACAAAATGAAGATCGATGAGATGGTAAAGGTCAAGGATATCACCGTGACCAGTACCTGCGAGCATCATTTCGTGGTAATCGACGGCAAGGCCAAGGTGGCATATATGCCGAAGGATAAAATTATCGGTCTGTCCAAAATCAACCGCATTGTTGAATTTTTTGCACAGCGTCCCCAGGTGCAGGAACGACTGACACAGCAGATCCTGGTGGCTCTGCAGACTCTGCTGGAGACCGACAGTGTGGCGGTTACCATAACTGCGACCCATTACTGTGTCAAGTCACGCGGTGTCAGGGATGCATCTTCATCCACCACCACCACGGCGCTGGCGGGACATTTCAAGAAAAATCAGGCTTCCCGTCATGAGTTCCTTACAGACGATTAGAGCATAAACCCTGTACAGACATAATTATTAGGAGGGCGACCAGCAATGGATCAGCAGAAACTGGACTATATCAGAAGTACTATCACCAATATCAGGGATTTTCCGAAACCGGGGATTATTTTCAGAGATATCACCTCTCTGATTGAAGATCGCCGTGCATTTCTGGCCAGTGTGAAGATGATTGCCGATCACTACCGTGACCGCGGGATCGACAAGGTGGCGGCACCGGAGGCCAGAGGTTTCATTTTCAGTGCTGCTGTTGCAACACAGCTCAATGCCGGACTGGTTCTGATCCGTAAACCGGGCAAACTTCCGCGTGAGGTTATCAGTGAGAAGTACACGCTTGAATACGGCGAGGCCGAGGTCCAGTGTCACCGTGATTCCATCGTTTCCGGAGAGAAGATCCTGATCGTTGATGATCTGATTGCAACCGGCGGCACGGCAATCGCCACGGCAAATCTGATCCGCCGTCTTGACGGTGTGGTGGAGAATGCCGCATTTGTGATTAATCTTCCTGACTGCGGCGGAGCGGAAGCCTTGAAAAAACTGGGGATTGAAACCTTCAGTCTGGTAAGTTTCGACGGCGAATAGTCTGTCTTCTTAATATTGGATCCCGATGAGTAACTATTTAGCACTTGCACGTAAGTACCGTCCCAGAACCTTTGATGATGTTGTGGGGCAGTCAAATATTCTGACGGCGATTAAAAACTCGCTTGACAGCAACCGTCTTCATCATGCCTATCTGCTGACCGGTACAAGGGGTGTCGGTAAAACCACCCTGGCCAGGCTGTTTGCAAAATCCCTCAACTGTGAGAAGGGCGTCAGCAGTACCCCCTGCGGCTGCTGTGATGCCTGCAGATCTATTGATGAAGGCAGTTTCATCGATCTGATTGAAATCGACGCCGCCTCTAAAACCAAGGTGGAGGATACCAGGGCCATACTTGAGAATATATCCTACAAACCTACTTCAGGAAGGTACAAGGTTTATATTATCGATGAAGTGCACATGCTGTCCAAGGCCAGTTTCAACGCCCTGCTGAAAACCCTGGAGGAACCTCCTGAGTACGTCAAGTTCATTCTGGCCACCACCGATCCGCAGAATATTCCTGTTACCATTGTGTCGAGATGTCTTCAGTTTAAACTGCAGAATCTTACTCCTTCTCTGATTTCGGCCAGACTGTCTGAAATATTCCGGAACGAGAACATCAGGGCTGATGCCCGTTCGATCCAGATCATTGCTGAAGCTGCCGCAGGAAGTATGCGTGACGCGCTCTCTGTCGCCGATCAGGCAATTGCGCTCACCAACGGTGATATCAGCTCGTCGGCACTGATCAGTATGCTCGGGGTGATTGACACGGAACTGTACCGAGACACCCTCATGGCGGTTCACCGTAAAAACTATGAAGAGCTTTATGCGCTGCTGGAGAAGATTGACTCCTATTCTCCGAACTATGAGTCCATTATCAATGCCCTTGCCAATCTGATCCATGAGATTTCCATGTTCCAGGTCCTCGGGGACAGGATTAATATTAATTTCCGCAATCCGGTTGAGACACTGCGTACCTTCGCAGCCGAACTTTCACCGGAGGTGCTTCAGATCTACTATCAGATCCTGCTGATCGGCAGAAAGGATCTGGCATACGCACCTAACGGCAGGGTTGCTTTCGATATGACTCTGCTCCGGATGATTACTTTTGCCGAACCGTCACAGAAGGTTCCGGTTCAGCAGATCGGAGGTGTAATCAGACAGCCTCAGCAGCAGCCGGTGAATGCTGCTGCAACCTCCGCAGTTCCTGCCGTGCAGACATCTGTTTTTTCATCACAGAAGTATGATTCAAACAGAGAAACGCCTGCCGCTGCTCCAGCCCCTTCACCTGCGCCTGCAGCTGTTGTGCCGGACAATCCGCTGATGGCTGATTTGAACAGTCTTCAGAACATTGTCAAAGCCAGGGGAAGTGTCGATTATCCGTGGGATGATCATAAACCTAAGATCCCGCTGCCGGAAAAGGGCAGTGAGGTTACGGTTCCGCCGATGAATGATGCTGCCGGAGACGGCGGTGACATAAAAAAAAATAGTGCAGTAGACCCGGAACCGGAAATTCATGAGGTGCAGCAACCGGTCAGTCAGCAGGATAACCCTGCCGGAACTCATCCCGATTCCGGCGTCAGGCAATCTTTAGAGTCTGATATCCCTGTTAATGTGCCTGAGGCCGCTCCTGGCGCCGTGCCGCCGCAGATACCGGCCGGGAACGTGCCTGATATGTCAGAAGTGCCGCCAGCATATGAATACGTTAACGACGGCCCCCAGGATCTGCTTCCCGATTATTTTGCCGGCGGTGATATCCCGGAACCTGATTACTCCGCTGAGATCAGCATGGACTCAGTCATTCATCCCTTCAGTGACAGAGAGCCGGTGGCCAAAGGCTCCGAGGCAAAAAGAATGTTCACATATGAGGGGGTTCTGCCGTTTTCCGATCCTGACGAGTACCGGATGGACCGTGCCATAGAGTATGTTACCGATCCGTGGTGGCTCATGATTAAAGAGCAGATCCATGATGACTATACCCTGATGATCCTCAAAACCTCATTTCTGGAGAAGACTGCCGACAGATTTGCGGTGCATATCTCCAGTCAGAATCTGCTGATGCTGTCGGAACAGATCAGGAAGGAAATCCGGGACAAACTGTCCGCGGTGGATCCTGCGGCAAAGGAGCTTGAATTCGTGGAAGATCCGGATTGTGCCGACAGATGTCCCAACGGTCTTGCCAGGGCAAAATATTATGCCATCAAGCGTAAAATGGCAAAGCAGCTGATGGAAAACAAGAAGTTTACCGAGTTTATCCGTTATTTCGGACTGACTCCGGATCTGGACAATCTTCATCTGCTGCGCAGGGAGGATAGTATCCGGGCATCGGCCGGGGATCCCGAGAATAAAGGCTCCGGCGGGGACAGCGGTGAAAAATAGCAGTTTTTTTGAATTGAATTTATGGTAAAATTCAGTTGTTTTTAGATTTTTACAAAAGGATTTTTAGATATGTTTAACGGTGGCGGATTTGGTAATATTTTAAAACAGGCACAGGCGGTACAGGCCAATCTTCAGAAGGTTCAGGAAGAACTCAAGAATATGGAGATCGAGGGTCAGTCCGGTGCAGGTATGGTAAAGGTTCTGATGACCGGCAGTCACTGCGTGAGAAAGGTTACCATTGATCCTTCCCTCAAGGATGAAGATCTCGATATGATCGAGGATCTGGTGGCAGCTGCATGCAATGATGCAGTGTCCAAGGTTGAATCCGTATCACAGGAGAAAATGAAGAAGGTTACCGGCGGTATGCCTCTTCCTCCGGGTTTCAAGATGCCTTTCTAGTTTAACGGCGGAACAGCGATGCAGTACAGTCCTCTTCTGACAGATCTTATTAAAAACCTGCAGTCTCTGCAGGGGATCGGGGCGAAGTCCGCCCAGCGTATTGCGTTCAATCTGCTTTCCGGAAACCGCGGCAAAGGTCTTGCACTGGCCCGGTCGCTGGCAGATGCCATGAACGGGATCGGTGAGTGCTCCTGCTGCCGTAATTTCACAGAAGAGGAGCTCTGTCCGATCTGTTCGAGTAAAAAACGCCTTCAGGAGAAGACCATCTGTGTGGTGGAGAATCCGGCCGATGTGACGGCGATCGAGGCTGCATCCGAATATTTCGGAATTTACTTTGTTCTTCACGGGAAAATATCCCCGCTGGACGGGATCGGACCGGAGGAACTAAGACTTGATCAGCTTGAATCGCTGATCGAGAGAATTGAATGCCGTGAACTGATAATTGCGATCAATCCTTCTGTTGACGGCAGCATGACCTCTTTTTATATTGCTGATCTGGCAAAAAAACACAATGTCAGGGTGACCACTCTTGCCCAGGGTATTCCGATGGGCGGCGAAATCGACAACATGGATCAGACCACCATCTCCTATTCCTTCTCCAACCGCAGAGCGTTCTGACGGTGCTTTTTTTCATATTTTTTTCTTCTCCCGTCTTGAAATTCCTCCAATCAACTCCATATATACTCATAGATTGAAAATTAAATATTTTTATAGGAGTATAAAATGGTTGCTGAAAATCATGTATTTCAGACAGAAGTGAAGAAAATGTTGGATCTTCTTGCCAACAGCCTTTATTCAAACAAAGAGGTTTTTTTAAGAGAACTGATCTCCAACGCCTCTGATGCTATCGAAAAATTAAGATTCAATTCTCTGCAGAATGCAGATCTGCTGGGTGACGATCCCAACCTTAAGGTTCGCGTAAGCTTTGACAGCGATGCAAAGACTCTCACCATTTCCGATAACGGTATCGGTATGACCAAGGATGAGGTTATCAGCCACCTGGGTACCATTGCCCACTCCGGCACCGCTGAATTTTTCAACAATCTCGGCAGTGATCAGGCTAAAAATTCAGAACTGATCGGTCAGTTCGGTGTAGGTTTCTACTCTTCGTTCATTGTTGCCGAGAAGGTTGTGGTTAATACCCGCTCAGCAGGAACAACAGCAGAAAACGGTGTTTCCTGGGTTTCAACCGGTGACGGCTCTTTCACCACTGAACAGATTACCAAGGAAAACCGCGGTACCGATATCATTCTGTTCCTGAAGGATACCGAGACTGAATTCCTCAACAGCTATAAACTTGAGGATATCATCACCAAATATTCCAACCACATCGGTGTACCGGTTGAACTGTACAAGGATGTGGAGGATGAGAACGCTCCTGAAGAGAAGGATGAGAACGGTTATCCTAAACCTAAGCCAAGGATCAAGAAATGGGTTCAGATCAACAGTGCAGTGGCTCTGTGGACCAAGAATCCTAAAGATGTCCAGGATGATGACTACAAGAAATTCTATCTGAGTCTTGCAAATACCTACGGTGAAGAGGAACCTCTTGCCTGGACACACAACAAAATTGAAGGTGATCAGGAATACACCTCTCTGCTGTATATTCCTTCCAAGGCTCCTTGGGATTTGTACAACCGCGAACAGAAGCACGGTCTGAAACTCTATGTTCAGCGCGTATTCATTATGGATGATGCAGAGCAGTTCATGCCTACCTATCTGCGTTTTGTTAAAGGTCTGATCGATTCCAACGATCTGCCGCTGAATGTTTCCCGTGAAATTCTGCAGAACAACCGTGTTACCCAGGCAATGAAGAAGGGCTGCACCAAGAAGGTTCTCGGCATGCTTGAAAAAATGTCCAAGGATGAACCGGAGAAATATCAGACTTTCTGGTCTCAGTTCGGTAATGTTATGAAGGAAGGTCCTGCTGAGGATTACTCCAACAGCGAAGCGATTGCAAAACTGCTCAGATTCGCATCTACCCACAATGATTCAGATGTTCAGAATGTTTCACTTGAAGATTATGTTTCAAGAATGAAGGAAAAGCAGAAGAACATCTACTATCTGATTTCCGATTCCTACAAGGCTGCTGCAAACAGTGCACACCTCGAAATCCTCAAGAGCAAGGGCATTGAAGTTCTGCTGATGTGGGACAAGGTTGATGAATGGCTGATGAGCAACATGCGCGACTTCCAGGACAAGAAGTTTGTGAGCGCACTGTCTGACGATCTTGATCTGGGAGAACTGGTTGATGAAGCCGACAAGAAGAGCAATGAGGAAAAGACTAAAGAGAATGAACCTGTGCTGAAACGCTTCAAGGAGGCTCTCGGTGACAAGGTGGAAGATGTGAAGATTTCATCCCGTCTGGTTGATACACCGTGCTGCGCTGTTTCCAATACCGCGATGAACGGTCACCTGATCAGTACACTGAAGGCTCTCGGTCAGAAGATCCCTGAAATCAAATATGTGCTTGAGCTCAATATCGATCATCCGCTGGTTCAGACCATCGTAAATGAAACCGATGAGGATAAATTCAAGGAGTGGAGCCAGTTCCTGCTGGATCAGGCACTGCTGGGTGAGCAGGGTACTCTTGAAGATCCGTCATCCTTCATCAAACTGCTGAATAAACTGATGATTTCAGCAAAATAAGTTTTCACAATTTGTCTGTTTAAATCAAGCCGGTCCCCGTGATCGGCTTTTTTCTCCAAATCGCGTATTTAATCGCAGCTCATTTCACAGCGATATTCTGCCGGATCACAACTGTCAGTACAGACAGTAACGTTTCTCATATTATTTTTTTCGTTTTTGCAACGCAGATCATTTTTATCTGTCTCAATTTTTTTTTAATATTGTTAATATATGTTTGTGTTTGTTTTAAAAGGAGAAAGTTGTGCAAAATAAAACTGTTTTTCTTGTCTGTTTCACTGCGGCAATGGCCGGTCTGGTGTTCGGTATTGATATAGGCGTTATCGCCCAGGCAAAGGATTTTATCAAACAGGATCTTCAGGTTGATGACACCGTGATATCCTGGGTGGTGGGTTCAATGATGGGCGGTGCCACTGCCGGTGCGATGGTATCCGGAATTCTCACCCGCCGTCTCGGACGCAAGGCTTCACTGCTGCTGAGCGGGATCTGTTTTGTACTCGGTTCACTGTTCTGTGCAATCTCAACAAGCGGGGCCATGCTGATTGTTTCCCGTATTATTGTAGGTCTGTCTGTAGGTATTGCATCTTTTACCGCACCTCTGTATCTGTCTGAGGTTGCTCCGAAATCAATCCGCGGTACTATGATAACCATGTATCAGCTTCTGATTACCGCCGGAATTCTGGCATCATTTCTGATCAATACTCTGATTAGAAATCTGACTTTTACCGGTGCTGAGGGACAGAATCCTGCTGATTTTCTGATTACGGATGTATCCATCAGCTGGAGGACCATGCTGTTTGTAACTCTGATCCCTTCGTCGATATTCCTGCTGGGTGTTCTGTTCCTGCCTAGATCTCCGCGCTGGCTGATTTCCGTGGGACGTCATCAGGAGGCATTGACGGTACTTAAGAAGATCAGAAATTCTGATGAGGAGGCCGACAGCGAGGCCAGGGAAATTTCTGATACAGTTGCTGCAGGTAACACAAGCGGCGGCGGTTTCAGTATGTTCCGCACCAATTCCAATTTCAGACGCACCGTGTATCTCGGTATCACTCTGCAGCTGCTTCAGCAGTTGTGCGGGATCAATATCATCATGTATTTCGGACCGGAACTGATCAAGGCGGCAGGTTATACATCTGAGATGGCAGCAAATACCGGAACCGTGCTTATCGGTCTGACCAACATGCTGTCCACATTTATAGCAATAGCACTTATCGATAAATGGGGCAGAAAAAAGATCCTTCTGGTCGGATATACCATTATGGCTGTAGCCATGATGTGTGTGGCGGTATTTATGAGTCTTGGTTACAGTATGGCAGCAATTGCCTGCGTACTGCTGTTTATTGTAGCCTTTGCCTTTTCCGCCGGTCCGGTCGTATGGGTACTGTGTGCGGAAATCCAGCCGTTGCGCGGCAGAGATTTCGGTATTACCTGTTCAACCTGCGCAAACTGGTTCTCAAATATGGCCATCGCTGCAACCTTCCTTCCGCTGACAAATCTGCTGGGTAATTCCGGAACTATGGCTGTATATGCAGTATGCTCTGTAGCCGCCATTTTCCTGATCTGGGCCTTTGTTCCTGAAACCAAGGGTGTATCACTTGAAAGGCTTGAAAAGAATCTGATGGCTGGAGTGAAACTCAGGGATATGGGTAGAAACGACTGATAATTTCCGTACGGATTTTAAAAATAACAGCGGGAGATCTGCAGCAGACCGTGCTCAGATCTCCCGCTTCTATTTGAATGAAATTGCTTCTGCGGTATGATAGAATTTTCCACAGTGATCAACTGTGAGGGATTTTTATGAAAATTGTTGCGCTGGATATACAGACGCTTTTTCCTGAAGCCGAGGATGACAACTGCTTTGAAATCAACGAGCAGGAACTCGGAAGACTGTGCGGTGCTGATGATGAACTGATCTGCTGCCGCAATATGAATGTAAATCACTTCGGAAGCATGGAAAGACTCAACGAGGCGGTGGCTACTGCCATAGCTAACGCTGATGTGGTGATTACCAACAAGGTAAAACTGAATAAAGCAAATCTCAATGCCGGAATTAAACTGATCCTGGTTTCCGGTACCGGTACCAACAATATAACCTTTGCCGATACTGATGCGCTGGGGATCCGTGTGCAGAACTGTGTGGCATACGGGGTCAATTCAGTGGTGCAGCATACCTTAGGACTGATGCTCTCCCTGATTAACAATATCACTGTGGCGGATCGACATGTCAGACAGGGTGACTGGAACCGTTCTGAAAACTTCTGTATCTGCAGATATTTTTTCCCGCTTGAACTGAAAAGCTCCACTATCGGTATAATCGGCTGCGGTGCCATCGGCAGAGGAGTGGCTGAAGCCGCCTCGGCGCTGGGTATGAAGGTTCTGCTGGCTGAACGCAGGGGGGCACAGCAGATAAGAGACGGGCGTACTGCTTTTGAAGAGGTGCTTGCAGAGAGTGACGTCATATCCGTTCACTGTCCGCTTACACCTCAGACAGCCGGGTTGATTTCCGATCGTGAACTGTCACTGATGAAAAGAAACGCCTATCTGATCAATGTGGCCAGAGGGGGAGTTGTGGACGAACATGCTCTGTACCGTGCTTTGACAGAAAAGAGGATTGCCGGGGCGGCCACCGATGTTCTGACCGAAGAGCCTCCAAGGGAGAATATTCTGCTGTCGGATCTTGATAATCTGATTGTAACACCGCATATTGCCTGGGGCTCCCGCAATGCACGCATGGAGATTATCAGACAGATGTCGGTTCATATTGCTGAATTGAAAAAGGCGGCTACCGCATAGTTATTCAGCAACAGAAGATAAAAAGGGCGGAGCTGGCTGCTTCGTCCTTCGCAGCCGTGGCTGCGGTTAAACCCCCTTGTTGTCTTCAATATCCCGGCTCAGACCGCGGATGATTTTTCTTTTCAGATCTTTGAGATCAATATCGAGTTTGCCGTCCTTGATTTCAATTTTAAAACCGGCGCTGAAGGCGCAGGACATTGCCTCGGTACAGAATTGTTTTGGTCTATACCGGTATTTTTCCGAGTTCCAGCCTATAACAGTGGCAATTTCCTTCATGAGTTCGGATGACAGACTGATCTGATATTTTTTCTCAGACGCTTCTTTTTCGCCGGTTGGGAGAATAAATTCAGATATTCCGGTAAGGTCCGGAATATATTCGGTATCCGGATTGTGGATCAGTTCATTATAGGCCTTCAGATATTTTTTCGGTTTGATATGCTGATCAAGACCGTATTTACGCAGCAGTTTTGCTACCATGCCGTCCAGAGTTCCCAGCAGACTGAGATCATTAATCAGCCGGTAGTAGTTCAGCCAGGAATAGTAAACCGATCCCAGTTTGAATCCGGTAATCCTGCGGTTGATGGCGACCTGAGCCTCTTCGTAGACACTCTTTCTGCAGTTGATAAAACCTTCACTCTTCTCATCTTTGAGGAATTGTTTCAGTTCGGCAATCTGTCTGTTGGTTCTGACGGCGGTGTCCCTGATAAAGGATGCAAGACCGTTTTGAACTTTGGCAATACTTTTTTCTCTCATTGAGATCAGATCACCGTCAAAAACATACCCGAGGTAGTCGAATTGATCCGTCATAAGGCCGTTCAGGGTCTTTTCATCGCTCAGCGTAAGTTCGAGTTTTGCCATATCCTCTTTCAGTTCCTTGCGGATCCCGGAGGATGCGCTGCTGTCGGTAAGGATCAGAATATCGTCGACAAAGCGGAAATACCTGAGATCCTTTCTGGCGCTGTATTTGTGATCCAGATTTTCAAGGTAGCTGTTGGCAAGGAAACCTGAGAAGGACAGCCCTTCGGGAATTCCCTTTGAAGACGGAGTGTGCGGATTGTTTACTGCTGACGGCGGGTACTCAAGAGATCCGGTTGACATACAGCGGCAGAACAGTTCAACAATACCGCTGTGACAGAATTTACGTTCCAGCAGTTCGTGCATTTGTTCGTGGGGAATGGATTTAAAGAATCCGCTGATGTCGGTTTTGACAAATCCGCTGTATTTATTTCTGTCCCTGATTATGGAGCTGATGATGTTCCTTCCTCTGGGAATTTCACATCCTGGCCCGAGAACCTTTCTGGCAAAATCAGCCATGGCGGTGATGGTTATCCTGTCACGGACAGTTGGGATCCGCAGTTCCCGCGGAGCCTTGCCTGGTCCTTTGTTGATCAGAACGAGTTTGAACCTGGTAAAGCTGTAGGTGTTGTTTTTTACCTTGCGGCTGATAATCTGCAGGTTTTCTTCAAGATTACGCTCAAATGCCGCCGGAGTGATGAAATCAAGACCGACGGATTTCTTGAGCAGTCCTGTTTTTGATGCTTTTACTCTGGTGTTGAATATAAGTCTGAGATTATCGGTTTCAAAAGTCTGATCCCACAGTCTGCGGATTTCTTCCGGATCGGTGATTGGACCGGTTTCCCCCTGACGGGAGATGTTTACTTCAAGTCGGTCAAGCTGCTGGTCTTTATTCATTCTAGGCACCTGTTGTATTCAAAAGGAAAACAGAACCGGATTTCTATTTGCATATCCGGACTGTATTCAATTTTACTGTGGTTGTGTCTGGGTGTCATCTGCGGGCGGACAATTATGATTTTTACATCAAAAAATTAATCTGCTACAACCGTCCCGCTCTTATGGCGGAGAAATGAAGAAAATGTCGGAGGACCGGCAGTATGGATAATTAACAATTAATACCGCACAGACGACTGTGCAGACACTGAAGAAAAGTCTGTGTGTTTATTCGTTCCTAAGAACAAACTCCGTTTGACGGAACTGCCGGCCTGTGTACATGGTACCTTTTTGCTGGCGCGGATTCAATTATTAATTTGAGCAGTGCAGTACAGATCAAAAAAAGTTGATTACATAAGATTTTGAAAACTGACTTTACTTTTATGTCAACTGTTTTAATGTAATCTTGTAAAACGCTGACTATAAGCGTTTGGCGGGTTATGAAACTGCATAAAAACTGACAGACCGGAAGCTTTGAACAGGAATAATTAGGGAAACAGTTGCCGGAGGTTGTGACAATATAGAAAATTTCTCCGGTTCAACCGGACGAAAAAAAACAACCAATATACTTTCGATCCTGCTGCAGGATGCAAACCTGCTCCGGGAGGAGCAGACCTCCGGCAACAGAAATTATAGATAATCGCATAAGTTATGTC
>JAEEGK010010770.1_pt1 | contig 21050 bp, 15 predicted proteins | sample 8958771 | NCBI WGS metagenome assembly JAEEGK01 (sample SAMN16246547, study PRJNA631951) | gut metagenome | biome: gut microbiome; feature: rumen; material: SC-attached | host: Bos | place: Iran: Karaj | collected 2018-10
GCGCAACGACCTCTGATAAGACGATAGCCCAGACCTTCTCGTTCTCGATCAAGAACGGGTTTGTGGTCGATGGTCAGAGTGACTTCAAGCTTATGCCATACGATGAGGTGTTTGTGCGCAAGAGCCCGGGCTATCAGCCCCAGCGCAATATCAGTGTGGTAGGTGAGGTGCTCTTTGAGGGCGTGTATAGTCTGCCTACGAAGAATCTGCGTCTCTCTGAGGCCATCAAGGCCGCAGGCGGCGTCACTGACGAAGCCTATGTCCGTGGTGCCCGTGTTGAGCGTGTTCTCAACCCCGATGAGCGCTTCCGTGTGGAGCAGCTGTTGCGCATGGCCCGTCAGCAGACCGGTCAGGGCCTTGATACCACTCAGGTGACCCGTACCGACAGTATCTATTATGTAGGTATCAACCTCGACAAGGCCTTGGAGAACCCCGGCAGCGACTATGACATCATCCTGCGTGAGGGCGATCGCTTGGTCGTGCCTGAGTATACTGGAACGGTGAAGATCAATGGCAATGTGATGTATCCCAATACCGTGGCTTACAGCCCTGGCAAACCCTACAAGTGGTATGTCAACCAGGCAGGTGGCTTTGGCAATCGCGCCAAGAAGTCGCGTACCTATATTCTTTATCAGAATGGAACCGTCTCCCGGGCTAAGGGTAATGCCAAGATAGAGCCTGGTTGCGAGATTATCGTCCCGGCCAAGACCAAGACCGCTACAGAGACCATCGCTCAGATTGGCTCGCTCAGTACGACCATGGCGACGATTGTAACACTATTAGTATCAGTTATGAATTTAGTAAAATAAAGTATGAAAAAGTTAATTCTCTTTTGTTTATTCACCCTGGGCGTGTCAACCATGACCTATGGCCAGAGTATGTCAGATGCTCAGCTCATCCAGACGGCTATACAGGAGCGTAAGGCAGGCACCCCAGAATCAGAGATTGCCATCAAACTCCTTCAGCGAGGAGCGACAATGGACCAGATCAAGCGCCTGCGTAGTCAGTATGCCGATCAGCTCAATAAGACAGGCATGAGCGCTACAGCCGATAATGCCATCAACAATGTTAAAAGCCGCATGCGTGTAAACAATGAGGTTAACGACAACGATCTGGAGACCCACGAGAGTGCAGATGCTCCTGACTATGTGCATCAGTCTCTAGCTACAGGTGGCCGTCGTGTCTTTGGCCGTGATATCTTCAATAACAAGTCGCTGACCTTTGAACCCGTGATGAACATCGCCACGCCGCAGAACTATGTCCTGGGTCCTGGCGACCAACTTATCATCGATGTCTATGGGGACACCCAGAAGAGTGAGAAGTTGACGGTGAGTCCCGATGGTGATGTGACCATACCTGAATATGGTCCTGTGCATGTGGCCGGTCTGTCAGTTTCTGCCGCACAACAGAAGGTGCGCAGTCACTTGGGCACCTATTACGAGAGTTCAGATATCAAGGTGACCGTGGGGCAGACCCGAACCATCTTGGTGAACGTGATGGGCGAGGTGAAGACTCCAGGTACTTACACCCTGAGTGCCTTTGCTACGGTCTTCCACGCCCTGTATATGGCCGGAGGTGTCAGCAATCTCGGTACTTTAAGAAACATCAAGGTCTTCCGTCAGGGCCGTCAGATCTCGGTGGTCGATGTCTATGAATTCATCATGAATGGACGCCTGGCCGGCAATGTCCGTCTGCAGGAAAATGATGTGATTCAGGTTGAACCATACGAGAGCATAGTAGAGATTAGAGGCCGTGTGAAGCGCCCGATGGCCTATGAGCTCCGTAAAAACGAGAGCTTGGCTACCCTCTTGAAATACGCCGGCGGTTTTGCCAACGATGCCTATGTGAACTCTCTTCGCGTGATTCGCAACAACGGTCGCATGAAGAGTGTCTTCAATGTTGAAGAGTTCCAGTTCCCTGAATTCAAGATGGTGGATGGTGACGATGTATCCGTTGATGTCATTATCGATCGTTTCGAGAACATGGCCGAGGTGAAGGGTGCTGTTTATCGCCCGGGTATGTACCAGTTGGGTGAGAAGGTCAATAGTGTCCGCTCTCTCATTGAGGCAGCCGATGGTCTCACCGAGGAGGCGATGCTCTCTCGCGCTGTGTTGCGCCGCATGAAGCCGAATCGCACTCAGGAAGTGATGTCAATCGACCTGAAGGGCATCATGGAGAATACGATGGCTGATGTGCCTCTGAAGAACGAGGATATCCTCTTTATCCCGACATTGGCAGATCACCAGAACCTGCGTACGTTGACGATTAATGGTGAGGTGATTTTCCCAGGAACCTATGAGTATGCGGATAATATGACCATCGAAGACCTCATTCTGCAGGCTGGCGGACTGACCGACAGAGCCTCTACGGTGAAGGTCGATGTGGTACGTCGTTTGATTGATCCTGTTGCAACTACTTCGACAGAGACGATTGCCAAGACATTCACTTTCCAGATTAATCCGGATTTTGAGTTTAATAGCGACCGTAGTTTTACGTTGGAACCTTACGATGTGGTTTCGGTGCGTCGTAGTCCAGTTTCTGCAGAGTCTTTTAATGTCCGAGTCGAGGGTGAGATTGCCTTTGAGGGTTCTTATTCTCTTGAAAAGAAAAACCTGCGACTGAGTGATTTGGTCAAGATAGCTGGTGGTGTTATCCCTGGTGCCTACATTCGTGGTTCTCGCCTCATCCGTACAATGAACGATGATGAACGAGCTCGTATGCGGGATGTGATCCAGATGGCCCGTCAGAGTGCCTCTGATACGAAAGATTCCATCAGTTTAGAGCAGCTTGCCCTGCAGACCACCTATACGGTTGGTATCCATCTTGATGAGGCGCTCGCTAATCCAGGTGGAGACGAGGATATAGAGCTTCAGCCTGGTGACATTCTGTCGATACCGCGATTTAACCGGACTGTGCGTATCTCTGGTGACATTCAGAAACCTAACACAGTGGCCTTTAAGGATAAAAAGGGATATAAGTACTATATTGAGCAGGCTGGTGGTTTTGGACGTCGTGCCCGTAAGTCGCACACGTATATTGTCTACCAGAACGGTACGATTGCCAAGGCTTCTAAGGGTGACATAGAGCCGGGCTGTGAGGTTATTGTGCCCACCAAGGGACCGAAGGATAATACCACGATCACTCAGTGGCTTGGCATTGGTACCTCAATGGCGTCACTCGCTACCATGTTTGTTTCAATCGCCAACCTGATAAAAAAATAAAGGTAAAAAGGTAAATAATTAAAAAAGGTAAAAAAATAAAAAACCACCCCGGACCTATGATGGTCCGAGGGAACCTTAATGAAAGAGCGACAGGCGGAGCGGTTAAGCCTCTTGCCAATGATTGGCGAGAGGTTTGGAGAGTGGTTCGAAGCCTTCCTGGCTAGGTGCTCGGCTATGCCGCTTGTTCCGAAGGTCTCAAGAAGGTTGGTAGGTCGAAAAAATGAATAATAAATATTTTGATTATGGATCAAATTGATAATAAGAAACAGGAGTTGTTGGAAGAAGAGGAATCTTCAATCGATTTCGGTAAAATCTTTAAAGATTTGCTAAAGTACAAAACTTTATATTACAAAGTTTTGCCTTTAGCCTTTGTACTCGCAGCTATTTATGCTTTAAGCCTCCCCAACTACTACAAATGCACCGTTAAGCTCTCCCCGGAGCTTTCTTCTAGTAGGAGCTCAAGTGCAGGTGGATTGGCTGCCCTGGCCAGCAGCTTTGGTGTCAATCTCAGTGGAGCCGGAGTTGGAACAGAAGCTCTCTTCCCAACCCTGTACCCCGACCTGATGAACAGCGTTGATTTCAAGACCAGCCTGTTCCAGATTCCTGTCACCATTGAGGGAAATAAGGATGAGGGTGAGCCCGATCGCACCATGTCCTACTACGACTATTTGGAGAATGAGCAGAAAGCCCCTTGGTGGCGTGCGGCTATTAGCGGTACCATCAAGTTCATCGTCGGTCTATTCATAGACCCTGAGTCTGGCGAAGGGAAGAAAATCAATCCCTTCCGTCTGACGAAGAAACAGACCTTAATTGCTGAAAGAATTAATAAAAATGTGGTCTGCGATGTCGACAAGAAAACCATGGTGATTACCATTGACGTCACCGACCAGAATGCCGTCATCTGTGCTACGATGGCTGACAGCGTCAAGACCCGCCTCCAGAGGTTCATCACCGACTATCGCACGTCGAAGGCCCGTGTAGACCTTAAGTACAATCAGAAGCTTTATCATGAGGCCAAGGCTAAGTACGAGCAGGCCCGCACTCGCTATGCTGCTTGGGCCGACTCCCACCGTTCTGTCACCTCCCAGGCTGCCCAGACCAAGCAGGCTGAATTGCAGAACGAGATGCTGATGCAGCAGCAGATCTACCAGCAGGTGGTGGCTCAGTTGCAGCAGGCCGAGATGAAGGTACAGCAGGAGACGCCAGCCTTCACCACGCTCCAGTCTGCGACAGTCCCTGTCCTCAAAGCTGGTCCCAAGCGCGCCCTAATGTGTCTCGCATTCCTCTTCCTGGCGTTCCTAGGCACCACCGCCTGGATCCTCTACAAAGAAAATGACCTCAAACCTCTCCTAGGCCTCTCATAAAAAAAACACCCCGGACCTATGATGGTCCGAGGGTACCTTAATGATTGAGCGACAGGCGGAGCGGTTGCATCCTCCCCATATAGGGGGAGGCCTTGGAGGGGGTGGATGTCTCTTGGTTCATTCTCTGCGCCAGAGAATGAACAGCCAGAATATTAAATGGCCTTCAATTTATTAAGATAATCCAAGCAAGTTGCTTTTAACTTGCTGGAATCTTTAAGTTTTTCTACAGCTTTAAGAAGCCTCTCTTCAGCTTGAGGAACATGATCCTCAAGCTTAACCGCCGCCAAATACATGGGGAGGGCCAGCTCAGCCTCTGAAGCCGCGGTATAACCTTTAAAGGTTTTAAGCCGCTCTCTGCAACGTCTGAGCTCAGACAACAAAAAATAATACTCATTCTCCTTCTGATACTTATCCGGTATCTCAAAGAGGAGACGATGCGCCGTCTCTAAGAGGAGTTTTTTGTCTTTGTTTATATCTTTAGATGGTTTCTCTCGGACTGGGGTATTCTCCTTCCTCCTTCCACATTCCACATTCCTCGTGGAGTTTTCACTCGGGACTTCTATCATTTCCGGCGAAAGCTCAATCGCCGCAATCAGAACACCCGGTATCTGTACAATCAGGTGCCTATTGCGCTTCCCCTTGACCCGCATGACGATACCCTCACGCCCATCATAGATACCCCCTTTGATCCGGATTTTGTCACCCTCCTGGAGACTGATTTCCTCAGGACGGAAATAAGTGACATGCTCCTCATGGTTTTCTGTGACAGCGATGAAATCCTCCATGGCCTTGGTAGGGACAGTGAGGTACTCCTCCTTGTTGGAGAACGTCGACTTTCTGATAAAGACGACGTAATGAGCGTTCTGGATATAGTCCTTGACCTCCTCCAGAGTACCTTTAACAAAGAGCAGTTGGCTGATGGCAGGAACGAGCGCCCTCAGTTTCTGCCCCCTATGGCTTTTCACCACATAGGTAAGAGGTACGAACGCCTGCAACCCATGTCGCCTGACATCATCCCTAACCTTCAGTTCCTTCTGTGGACTGGTACACCCCACAGAAAACCATATCCTTTCTTCGCTCTTCTCGCTCATCATGTCTTTTGAGTGGGCAAAGGTACGGAAAAACAAGCAGAAAACCACGATTTTATAAAAAAAATGAGTTTTTTAGGGTAATTATTTGTTTTTCTCCCTCAAAAATGATATCTTTGCAGACGAAAAATATTTTTATTGTTAATCATTAAATAGGTACAACTATGAAGAAATCAGTTCTTTTTGCAGGTATGATCCTGTTGGCTGCAAGTTGCAGCAACGAGAGTGTTGACTCAGTGGATAATGCACAGGTTATGGAGACAGTGGCACCGGTGACGGTGAGTGTGAGTGGCTTCTCCATCACCCAGGCGAGTTTCTCAGGTACCCGAGGTACGGCTGTAGGCGATGTGACGAACGTGAAAGCACTGACGTTGGCGTTTTACAGGCAGAGTGACGGGGTCGAGGTGTATAAGCATACGCAGATGCGTGGCTCTTTGCCTGCGGAAGAAACCTTTGGCGAGTTCTCAACGTCGTTAGGGATAGGCAGCTATACACTGGTAGTGCTTGCCAATGCTGGTAATAACGCCATCACATTGACGAGCCCGACAGAAGCCACCTATGGAGAGAACCAGGTGATGGATACATTTGCGGCCACCCAGACAGTGACAGTAAGCAGTTCAGCAGCATTGTCTGTAAGCGCCACGCTTGATCGTATCGTGACGGCTTTGGCAGTGCGATCCACTGATAATCGCCCAGAGGATGTGGTCTACATGCGGTTCACCTATGCCGGTGGTGGTAAGACTTTCAATCCTTCAACAGGTTTGGCTCTCAGCAACGCAGGTTTTGTGAATCAGATGGCTTTTTCGGGCGCTGCCGGTAGTACGACTTATACAGGAGGATATCTTTTCCTGGCCTCGGATGAGCAGACGATGGATGTGACGATTGAGACGCTGGATGCAGAAGAGCATGTCGTGTTGAGCAAGACGATAGAGGGCGTGCCCCTGAAGCGGAATCGCCAGACGACATTGACAGGGTCGTTATATGGTGATAGTAATGCGAGTGTGTCAGCGAATGCGTTTATGGTTAATACAAGTTGGCTCGATGCCCAGAATATCAACTTCTAAATAAAAATATGCGATTTTTATACCATTTATTTGGTACTCTCAAATATATTTGGTACTTTTGCAGCAGAAAAATGGAACCGGTTCCCCTTGGCTCCCATTATTTCTGTTTATAAAAGAATGTTAAATTATACCTAACAGGCTGATTTGCAACCTTTTGCGGTCGTCTGTCAGGAAAGGTTCTTATGATGTCATCAGGGTCGTTTGAGGACTTTCTGGCATGGGAGTGGGGCGATTGTTGGTTATGAGCAACTCCAACGTGCCTCATTCCTTGTCAGAGTTACACCATGGACGTAATCGGTTAATCCTCGGGGGATTATAAGAAAAAGGGATGATAGAAGAATAAAATTATGAAGAAACAATTATTGATAACATGGTTATTGATCGTTGGAACAGTGAATGTATTTTGTGAAATTGCACAAGAGGCGTTCAACCAGCAGGAAGGCGGGGCTCCTGTTGATTCGAAAGCTGTTGTGACAAATTCATTTTGGGATAACTGGTATGCTCAATTTGGTGTGGATATGAACTTAATGTTCCCGCACGATCATAAGGTGAAGGACGTATTCCCTAATGGAAAATCGTTTGGCATTAATGCAGCAATAGGGAAATGGTTTTCGCCAGAATTTGGAGGCAGGTTCAAGTTGACATGGAATAACGGTATATTGAGCAATGACTATAATACATGGTTGGCTCCTTATGGCAAACCAGGCCAAAACCATCGAGAAGGTGGATTTGTGACCTTCCTTGGCGACATTCAATTTAATTTGCATAACCTTATTGGTGGTTATAAGCGGAGCAGAATATGGAATCTGATTGTATCACCACGTTTTGGAGGTTATTTAAATATTGGAAATGGTTATATTGCAGGAGCCCATGTGTTAGGTGTGGGTGCAGTAAACACGTTTAGGATAAGTGACAGATGGAAGTTTTTCGCCGATGTGGGATATCACTTTGTCTCCAGTATTAATGGCGTCCATTCGGGTAAAGGGCATGGGGCTAATGGATTTGCCGAAATGGGTGTTGGAGTAGAGTATGATTTATCTCCTGAGAATTCATTCTACAAAGTTACTCAATTTTATAGCCCGCGTTCTAACGATTTGGTTCTTAATTCTTTTTGGGATAACTGGTTTATGCAGGCTGGTGTTGGCATGTCACTAGTGAACCCTTATGATACAAATTTCAAATATGTATTCCCTAATGGTAGCACATACGGTATTAATCTTGGCATAGGTAAATGGTTCTCGCCTATGGCTGGTATTCGTGGCGGCATCAACTGGCAGAATGGCATTATCATTAATTATGATGCGGCGTATCTTGCACCAGATATAGATTCAGGAGGCGATCCTGATAAGCATAGTTTCGGTGCTATTTATGCTGATATGTTATTCAATCTGCATAATATAATAGGAGGTTATGATAAAACTCGTAAATGGAATGCAATCATATACCCACGACTTGGAATAGGCCAAAATTTCGCTTCGAGTTATCAAGAATGCCCTGTTCTTGGATTGGGTACAGAACAGACGTACAAACTGGGTAAGAAAACAAAATTATATGCTGATCTGGCTTACCATGTAGTAACTGGCGGATTATTAGATGGCAAGTTTGATACAGGCAGAGATGGTAGCAATGGCTGGTTTGACCTGAATGTCGGTATTCAATATGAGTTCGGACGGAATACATGGGATAATCTTGGAGAGAAACGTTCGCCATCACATTGGGAAGGTGGTCACAACTGGCCTCGCTTCATTGTTAATACGGGTGCATCTGTGATTGTAGCCTTTGGAGTGAAGACTGTGCTCAAGAAGGCGATTAAGGAAGAGCGACCTGACCATTCTGATAACAAGTCGTTCCCATCGGGACATGCTGCCATGGCGTTTGCGGCTGCGAGGTCAATCGATAAGGAGTTTAGGAAAGATTGTATCTGGATTCCGATAGCGGGCTATGCAGCAGCAACTGCTGTTGGCATAGAGCGTGTGGTTAATAAGCACCATCACTGGTACGATGTTGCTGCTGGTGCAGCAATAGGTCTTGGATCTGCAGAGTTAACTTGGTGGCTGAGTGATTTGTGTTTTGGAAAGGGACGTCATGTCGCTGTCGGGAGTAGTGGGAATACCGTTGACGTTGTATATAACTTTTGAGAGGGCTAGTAAAGGTTTTAAATTATTTCCTACGTGAGTTCATGATGAACAAAGATAAAGGCAATTTGAATATTTCGAAATATGAAAAAAGTAATGTTAGTATTTGGAACCAGGCCAGAGGCTATTAAGATGTGCCCTTTGGTAAAGGAGTTCCAGAAGTTTCCAACAGAGTTTGAAACGATTGTTTGTGTAACAGGTCAGCATCGTAAGATGCTGGATCAGGTATTGACTATTTTTGATGTGAAACCTGACTATGACTTGAACATTATGAAACAGGGGCAGGATCTGTACGACGTGACAGCACGTGTGCTCACAGGAATGCGCGACGTGTTCAATGAGTGCATACCCGATGTGGTGCTTGTGCATGGTGACACAACGACTTCGACTGCTGCTGCATTGGCAGCATTCTACCAGCAGATTCCTGTGGGTCATGTGGAGGCAGGCTTGCGTACACACAACATTTATAGCCCTTGGCCAGAAGAGATGAACCGACAGATTACAGGACGTATAGCAACTTATAATTTCTCTCCGACACCACTTAGCGAGCATAACCTGCAGGAAGAAAAAGCTCAAGGCCAGATCTTCGTTACCGGTAATACCGTTATCGATGCTCTCCACATGGTGGTAGATAAGCTGAAGAATAATCCCAAACTTGCCGCAAAACAGGAAGACGTCCTCCGTGCCGCAGGCTACGACGTCAGTCGCCTAAAAGAAATAGTAAATAGTAAATCGTCAAATAGTAAATTCAGAAAGCTTGTCCTCATCACGGGTCATCGTCGCGAGAACTTTGGTGATGGCTTTATCAGCATGGTAACAGCCATGAAAGACCTCAGCGAGAAATATCCTGATGTGGATTTCGTATACCCCATGCACCTTAATCCCAATGTGCGCAAGCCCATTCATGAGGTATTCTGTCCAGAAGAAGCTAATCAACAAATCGTAAATCGCAATTTAGTAAATAGTAAATATCCTAATTTCTTCTTCATTGAACCACTCCAGTACTTGGAGTTTGTTTACTTAATGGAAAAGAGCACTGTGGTACTGACAGATAGTGGCGGTATTCAGGAGGAGGCCCCTGGCCTTGGCAAGCCAGTGCTTGTCATGCGTGACACAACTGAGCGCCCAGAGGCTTTGAAGAGTGGTACTGTACACCTTGTGGGTACAAATCACGACCTCATCGTGAATGAAGTGAGTACTCTCCTTGATGACGCTGTAGCTTACGAGAAGATGAGCAAGGCAGTAAATCCTTATGGTGATGGTAAAGCTTGCAATCGTATAGTGAGAGTACTCAATGGTGAATCAGTAGACAAATATGAAGTAAAATAAAAAAGAGTATTAATTTTTTAACATTGTAATATGATTAATGTAATTGGACTGGGCTATATTGGACTGCCCACAGCATTGATGATGGCTTCTCACGGTGTGGAAGTCATAGGTACAGACTATAACAAGGATCTTGTTGCTACTCTTAACGCAGGTAAGACCACTTTCAAAGAGGATGGTCTTGACGAACTTTTCCAGGCCGCTGTTAAGGCTGGCATCAAGTTTACCACCGAGTATCAGAAGACAGATATGTATATTGTCAGTGTTCCTACTCCTTACGACAAGTTCTCTAAGAAAGTGGACGCTTGTTACGTGGTAGCTGCAGTAAAGGAGGTAATGAAGGTGTGTCCCAAGGGTGCAACCGTAGTCGTAGAGAGTACTGTATCTCCTGGAACCATTGATAAATTCGTTCGCCCTGTGATTGAGGAAAATGGCTTTAAGATTGGTGAGGACATTAACTTGGTTCATGCCCCAGAGCGTATTATCCCAGGTAATATGGTTTATGAGCTCCTTCATAACAACCGCACTATCGGTGCTGACAGCCGTGAGATTGGTGAGAAGGTGAAGCAGTACTATGCAAGCTTCTGTCAAGGTGAGATAGTCGTTACCGACATCCGCACTGCTGAGATGACCAAGGTCGTTGAGAACACTTACCGTGCTGTCAATATCGCTTTCGCTAACGAACTTTCACGTATCTGTCGCCACGACAATATGGATGTGTATGAAATCATCAAGATTTGTAACATGCATCCCCGTGTGAACATCCTTCAACCTGGTCCTGGCGTGGGTGGTCACTGCATTTCAGTTGACCCTTGGTTCTTGGTTGGTGACTATCCTCAGCTCGCCAAAGTGATTGATGAATCTATGAAGACCAACGACTATCAGCCCGTATTCGTTCTGGAGCGCATCCATGAGATTATGGAAGAGCATAATATCATTGATAATCGTCGTGTTGGTCTCTATGGCCTCACCTATAAGGAGAATGTGGACGATGTTCGTGAGAGCCCGACTCTCCAGATGCTGGATATTCAGGAGCGCCATTTGGCTCGTCCTTTGAAGACCTTCGATCCCTTCTTCACCCAGAAGGAAATCGTGAAGAACCAGATTCTGGACTTCGACCAGTTCTTGAGTGAAGTGGATATGGTGGTGATTATGGTGAAGCACGACCACATCAAGGCCAACTGGGACAAGCTGAAAGGCAAGGTGATTTTAGATTGCCATAATATCTGCCCATTGGAGGGTGTATATCATATTTAACAAAAAGCGGTTCCCGGTCTTTACGCGCAGCCGGTGCCGCGCCGAGGCAGGATGGCCATCCACACAGCCTGAATGCCAACCATAGAAGATGGGAATCCCGCTGTCCTCTCACAAATTAAGGTTCAATAATCAGCAGGCAATCCTACTTTCTTCAATAGAATTTAACGCTCTTTTCTATAACAATAGTTCGTTAAAAATTCAATATACGGCGTAACGGCTAAGCCGCGCAGCCAAAGAGTTCTTTGAAAATGTGATTAATTAAAGTTTGGTTCGGTCGGTAGTGGGACACGGCAAAAATTCGTTTCATAAGAAACGTGTTGACCATCAAGGACTTAAAATTCGCCATGGAATAGTCCATCCCGCGTTCCTTCATCATGAGCTTTGAGACATTGAGTGAAGCAAATGAGGCATTGAAGGCAAAGTCGAGTTTCCACGGGTCTCTTGCCTGACAGTCCATCAGTCCGGTAAAGTTCTTCGCATCGCGATAGCAGAACTCTATCTGGAACCTGGTTCTGTAGAAATCCAGTACCTCCTCACCGGAGAGATTGGTGTCAGTAGAGAAGAACAGCTTGTGCTTGCCTCCGGGCATGATCCAGATGACGAGACGCACCTTGCACTTCAATGACTTTGAATAAGCCAGCAGCGTGTAAGCCTTTCCCATCAGTCCATCGATATTGAGTAGCTTCATCCTGTTCTTGTCAAGATGTCCATAGTCAATCTTCCCGTCAATCATCTTGGGTCTCCCAGGCTTTCCTGTCCTCTTGCCCTCATAGAGATAGCAGAGGTGGGCATCGTCACGGAAACGACTGATGAGGTGGAAGCCGTATTTGCGGATACCATCGTAGAAGGTGCTGTTCGAAAAGAATGCGTCTGCCACGATAAGATGGGACAGTTTGAGCAGTTCCTTGCTGTAGCGCTTGATGACACCGATGTAGTGCTCCGTGAGCGACTTGTTACGCATCTTCAGCTCAGAGGTGCCGGGAGTCTGATGGGCACGCAGCATCATGCAGTTGTGGGCATCTATGTCTATCAGCCCCAGTCCCATGATTTCCAGCCCGTGCTTCACGGCACTGGCACACCCCGACCAGAAACGACCGATATGCGGAGTCTTCTTGCCCGCCTTGCTGATGAAACTCGGATCGATGGCAATAGCCTTGCGTCCGCTTTCACCGAAGAAGCAAAGGGCAAAGGAGATGTTCAAGCGAAGCCAGTTGATACACTTCAGACGCTTGCGTCCGAAGTTCTGACGGTAGCACTGCTCACCATGCTTCCCGTACCTGCCCAACTGGGTGAAATTTATCTTTCCTGGTATAACCATGTATAAAAGTAGTACCTCGATGATGATTTTCTCAAAACTTTTGCTTAACTTTGCACCGGAGTCTGAAATAGTCTCCTTGCATATCCCCACATATTGGTCGAGTGCCTCTGTAATTTTCGTCATAACTCAGTATTGTAAGAGACTACTAAGTTACTGAAAATCAGGCACTTGACCAAATTTTATTAGTTATATTTTGTTAATGTAACTCATTGATTTTCAGACGATTAAATGTATATTTAACTAAGTATTGATTGTAATAGACATCTACAAAATTACAAAGTTTTACAGCCTTTTCGCCCTCCTTCGTTTTCTTATCTATGCCACTAATCTCAACATCAGCAACATCTCCTAGTCTTACTCTTTTCATTGCTGCATCAATATTTTATCTGTTTGGGCAATAATCTGTGTCTCTAAATCGTGAGCTTCTTTGAACAATAGCGAAAGATCGTCCTTCATTGAAGCTAATCTCGATTCGAATTCTTCAGAAGAAATATCTTCGTACTCAATCTTAACTTCGAAGTACTGACCAGCAGAAAGCGAATAACCCTTCTTTTTTATATCATCATGTGAAACTACAACAGAGAAATTTTCTTCGGGTTTTTTGTTATTGAAATTATCGACAATTTTATCAATTTCTTCCTGTGCAAGAAATGTACGGATATTATTGCCATCCTTCTCTTCATAGCCCATCTTAGATGCATCAATCAAAACGACTTCCTTTTGCTTACGACTCTTATCGAAAAACAAAACAGACACGTTTGTACCTGTTGTTGCAAAGATACGTGATGGCATCGAAACCACACCATAGACAATATGATCATCAACTATCTTCGTAATGATGTTTTTCTTAATGCCTGCCTTACCAGTAATAAATCCAGTAGGCACAACAATTGCACCTTTACCATTGTTTGCCAGCGAATATAGTACATGCTGGATAAAGCAAAGATAGATTTCCATCTTGGGCTTATCAGGATTGATTTCTTTAGGTTTATTTGGAACCCCAGCCCAAAAGCGCAATGTGTCAGTTGCAATTGCGTCACGTTCGTCAGGGAAGTCAAGTTTGAAAGGAGGATTCGACACGATATAGTCAAACTTCTTTAGCGAGCCGTCTGCCTCCCTATGACCTGGACGAAGTAAGGTATTGCCCTGTATGATGTTTTGGATGGAGCTAACCAAATTATTTAAAATCAGGTTTAAGCGCAGCATCTTTGAGGACTTTTGCGAAATATCCTGAGAATAGATGGTACAGCGGTCTTCACCTATCTCATGAGCCAACGCCATCAGAAGCGTTCCTGACCCCGCCGACGGGTCGCAACAGGTGACTCCACGCAGATTCTCCTTGTCGTTGCCAACCAGCAGGCGGGCCATAATCTGAGCTATACTGCGAGGTGTGTAATATTCAGCATATTTACCACCACCATCTTTGTTGTAGTCCTTTATCAGATACTCAAACATCGTAGAAAAGAAATCGTATTTCTCGCTGAACATTTGTTCGAAGTTCGTCTCTGGGTTGGCAATATAGCGCATCAGCGATACCGCAAACTGGTCTCTCTGCGAAGAGTCTGGTATAAAGATGGTGATAGGCTCAAAGATAGTTAGCTTTGTTTTGTTAACAGTTGCCATTGAGAATATATCAGCGTTCAAATAGGCAATTGATACCATCGTCGAGTCGAAAAGGTTTGAGAAATCACCCTGCCCTTGTGCGTTATACAGATGGGCTATGGTATGTTCTGGGCGCATTTTCGGGGTGTTTGAAGGCAAATAAGTAAACAAGTCCTCAATCTCTTCATCGGAAAACTTATCATATTCTTCATCCCACTTTTCTGCTGCCGTTAGTCTTTCCCCATAAATTGGGGTACGCTTGGCTTCGTAGCCGAATTTGTCATTGAAGTATTTATACAAAAATACCTGAACTATGATTTTGTATTCGTTACCGTCGTTACCTAAGCCAAAAGCGCCGCACGTCTGTTTCAGCGCATCTATAAGTTGGCGGGTAGCTTGATCTATGTTCTTTGATTCCATTTATGTTGTTATTAAAAATTTGCTGCCATTTTGGATGTGTATCTGGCCATATATTCATTAACTATCTCTCTTCGAATTGCTTTCTTGTCGCTAACTGGTGCAGCGATACCGTTTGTTATAAGTGTAAGACTGATGTCCTTTAAAACGTCCTGTCCAAAAGCATCCTCGTTACTCAGTATATGTACATTAGCGTAGAGTTGTGCATCAATTGCTGCTTTCATACGACTTAACTCTTCTGCCAATTCTCTTTCATTATCTGAAATAATAGGTTTTTCCTTTGGCTCTCTCTTACTACGTTTTTCATTTTCTTCACGGATGCGTTTATGGATACGGGCAAAGCTCTCGTCATCGTTGTATTTGCGTTTCAGCATATTGTTAGCGCGATTGATAGCACGAATACGCTCCATGACTGTATCCATATAGCCAATTTCTTCCTTCGCTTGCACCACATCCTGCAACTGGAAACCGCGTTTGCGGAAATATTTTTTAAATTCGTCTGCCAAACTTACATAGACAGGGTCTTTTTGCTTGTCGAAATTAGCATCAAATTCGCGTTTCACATCCTCATAACGTTCCTTCAGGTCATTGTAGATAATCTCCAGCTTTTCCTGACCTTTCTTGCGGAACTCAAATTCTATTTGCGAGATAGCTTCACGGATGATACCCGTCACATCGTCGCTGTGGTCGGTAGAGTTGAGTAGGTTGTTTCTTTCAATGCGGTGGTTCACCTCTTTCAGCAAATCATTCAGTTCTCCAGGACGTAATTCTTCCATCTTCACCCTAAGAGCCTCGTCGCCGAAGGAGCGTACTTGGTTTGCCAATGATTTAGCATCCTCCAATGTGCTACGTAGAGTATAAAGAACATCGTTGTCCTTAATTTCGTCAATCTGTTCGCGGAAAACCTCCTTGTTAGCACAGTCGTAAGGCCAGAGAATATCTTTAATTTCATCCATCTTGGCCTCTATATCTCCTGTGTTTGCCATCAGCACATCACCTGCCAACGGTTCATTCTTTGTTTCCTCGCTGTCCTCATTTGTGCGATTCAGTTCTTTTAGATACTGGTTATTAGTTTCGATGAAGTTCTGCTTAATATTGACGAAATCCACCACATATCCATATTTAAAATCTTTATAAGGGCGGTTTACGCGTGTAAGAGCTTGTAGCAAAGTATGCCCATCAAGTTTGCGACATAAATAGAGTTTCTTCACCCTTGCAGCATCAAAGCCTGTCAGCAACATGGCATTCACTATCAGGAAGTCAATAGACTCTTTCTTTTTAAATTCCTCAATAAAGCTTTTTCGGGTCTTTTTATCCTCTTCGTCGTGCAGAATAAGCTGGGCCCTCATGGGTTTTTCGCCTGCTTGCAGATTCTCCGGCAAGAATCGCTCTTGGAACAGTCGGTACATTTCGCGTGCCTGCTTGTTGGTTTCGCAGACAATCATACCAGCCATCGCCTTGGCATCAAAGTGAATCCTCGAACGTTGCATATCGTGGATGATGTAATCCAGTAAAGAGTTAAGATACTTTTCGCTTTCAATAATGACGTTATGTTTCACGTCACCAGGCTTCACCTCAACATTTTGTGTAAGACGCTCCAGTATTTGCGTGATTTTCTCTTTATACGAGGTTTCAATATCTTCACGCATCAGTTTCAAAGTGTATCCGTCGCTGATGGATTTGTCATAGTAGTATTTGTCAATGTATGTGCCAAAAACACGCCACGATTCGGCTTCTTCCTTCAACAATGGTGTACCTGTGAGGGCTATCTTCACAGCTTCTTTGTCAGCTTCCAATAGGTTAGCAAGGAAAGAACCATCAGCACGATAGCCTCGATGTGCCTCGTCGATAAAGAAGATGCGCTGCAAGCGGGTATTATAGGCTCCTTCCATCGACACCTTCTTACGATCTTCTTTGAACTTCTGTATATTGACAACCATGATTTCTGGCTCACCTCCTGAATTTTCACGGAAACTATTGTCGCGAATGTCAGCCATGAGAGAGTCTCGATCTTGGGCTTGACGTACATGTAGTCCTCTTTCATGAAACTCCGTTGTAGCTTGATCCATCAGGTCGATACGGTCTACAATAAAGTAGAACTTAGCTACAATATTCTTCTTGGCATAGTAATCTGTCAGGTACTTCACGTTGTAGAAGGCAAGGGCTGTCTTACCAGAACCTTGGGTATGCCATATAATACCAGACTTTCCACCATCTTCAAGCCTTTTGCGGATTGCCATTGATGCAAACATCTGCTGATAGCGCATAATGTGCTTCTGAAGTTCCTCTCGCTCTACCTCCTGTCCATTTTCCTCAACCTTTTCTTTCTTGTTCACGTAAGCAAAGCCATAACGAAGTAAGAATAGGATTCTATCGCGACACAGCATAGAAGTAATAATGCGGTTTGTAGGTGAATCAGGCCGCTGATTATGTTTGTATTCCTCTGATTCTTTAATGGGGATGCAGTTGCGGTGTGTCAGCACCTGTTTTTCTACGCCATCTTCAAGTTGCTGCTTATAGCCACTTTTTGCTAGGATGTCTTTATCTGCCTCACGAAACACATTGAAGAACGCACCTTTCTCTGATGTTGTGGCATAGAAGGCTCCCTGTATGGGCACAAGTCCTTCATGGTCGTACTCTTGGTTGTTGGAGAATATCATCAACTGCGTTACGTTAAAGAACGTCTTGAAAACCTTCTTTGACATACGCTTGTTAATTCGGTCTCTTTCTGCCAAAATACCGTCTCGGTTATTAGGCTTTTTCACCTCAATAAAACAAACGGGTATACCATTGATAAAACAGGTGATGTCGGGGCGGAAGTTATCACCACTCTCCCTATCCTCGCAGGTAAACTCGGTAGTAACGTGCCACTCATTTTCGTCGGGATTATCAAAATCTATAAGTTTAATTCCACTATTGGCTGATAACTTTTCATAGAATTCCCTACCCAAGTCATCGTTGGAAGACATACGGATAAGATCATTCAGAACATCTTCAGCTTGTGCTTCTGTCAGATTTTTATCTTTATTGATATGGCAAACTGCCCTGACAAATATTTTCTTCAGGATGTTTGTCTTGTCATCATAATCACCGTCTTTGATGGCTGACAAATACGTATATCCGAGGCGGCAAAGATGTAATGCCGCTGGTACTTGAACACGGGTGTTCTCTGTAAATTCTTTATTTGCCATATTTTATTATTTAATCTTCAATATTAACTTCCTTATCTCTCCCTATCCATCCAAACCTTCAGCAGATACCCTACAAGCATACCTGAAGCGAAGATGGCTGTGAATACTGCTATATCATATATCGTCTGTGTCATAACTTGACGTACTTTCTTGCTTCGGGAATATACTTTACCGGCATCTCTATTTCGAGATTCATCGGCTTGATCTTCTGGCGGATGATGTCAAGTCTCGATGAAGTCATCCCCTCGATTTTCAGCAGATCTGACTTGGATATAGTTACCAGATCATAGACCGTCTCAATGCCACCCGCTTCAAGGCATTCGGCTATTTTGGAATTGAGGCGCAGAGCATCGATACCGCAATCGAGCAATGCCGACATATAGTCTGATACATATCTTTGAGGGCTGGACTGTTGTGGCTTAGAAGGATGCGGTCTGGGGTCAATGATAGGAGCAGATTCCTTTTTCAGTGCCTGGAGATCAATGTTCTTAAAGCGTAATCTGGTCATTCGTTCGAGTGACTCGCTCTTCTCTTCAAGTTGTCTCTGGGTTTCTTTCAGTTCTTTAGCCAACAGCCTCGACCTTTCCCTTGCCTTCTCTAAAACCTTGTTTTCTTGATGCAGTTCTTTTTTATTCTTCTCAGCGAGCCTATCGAGCAGCCGGACTATATACTTATCCTGCCTCTGAACTATCTTTTTCAGTTCAGAAAGCTCCTTTCGTGCATCTTTGTATTTCTGCTTATAATCGACTGTCTGGCTCATAGTTTCTATTTTCAGCCTACAAAGATAAGGTAATTCAAGCAAAACACCAAATAAATAAAGATTTATTAGGATAATAATAAATTAAGGTGGGATAAATTATTTGTTATTTTTTCCTTTAAAAACTTTCCCATCTAAGGAAAAACTACTATCTTTGCAGCCAAATGTGAAATAGATCATTAATCAACAAAGAGACATAACTTATGACATCCAAGAAACTGTATGAGAAGCCTGCGATGCAGGTGTATGAGTTTAAGCAGAGACCGCAGATTCTTGTGGGCAGTGGAGAAGGTGGAGCAACTCCTTATGATCCACAAACCCCAGAAACATGGTAATTAACCCATTAAAACGATAAAGCAATGAAGAAGACATTTAGATATCTGAGCATGGCTGCCCTCTTAGTAGTGGCTACCATCATGACTGGCTGTTCAAGCGATGATGATATCGACAACCAGCAGCAAACCGAGATCAACAATAATGTAGTGACTCTGACTGCGACCATCAGTTTCGATAGCAATGCAGGGACTCGTGCCGTCACTCCCTCTACTGGAGCGAAGACCTTCGAAAGCACCAACCAGATTGCTGTTATCTATAAGGATGGAGACAGTAAGACTCAGAAGGCAGTGAGCACCACTTTCACACCCTCAGCCGATGGTACGAAAGCCACTTTCACGGTAACGCTTAACAATCCTGCTAATAATAGTGCCATCCGCTACATCTATCCTGCTACGATGGCAAAAGATGTAGCCACAGATGCAACGATAACCAGCGATGACGCTACCATCGATTATACAGGGCTTTTAAACAGCCAGAATGGCGACTTGACAACCCTTGGTACAAATTACGACCTCGCTGTATATGATGGCAGTCTGAATGGAACCGATCTTCCCTCGTCATCTACTCTGACGAACCCGCTGGCTATATGCGGGTTTACGTTGACTGATGGCGGTTCAGACATTACCAACACCGTTAATAGCCTGACTGTCAGCGACGGAACCAATAGCTATGCAATAACCCCATCAGCACTTTCTACCATCTATGTGGCGATGAAGCCGACCAGTGGCAATATCGCCTTTGCTGCCTCTACAACAGCTACGAAAACTTATTTCAAGACTGCTACAGGAAAGACACTTGATGCCAGCAAATTGTATCCTATCAGCGTGTCGATGGTAGAATTAGCATTAGGTAATGTGTTCTGTAGTGATGGTAGTGTTTTTGAATCGAAGTTGGATGCCACATCAGCTGGCAAGACTCCTGTGGCTACAATTTGCTATCTGGGCAAATATGCAGAAACTAGCCCCACAAACACCGCTTACAAGCATGGTCTGGCTCTGGCGTTGAAAGATGCCAATACTGATGCTAGATGGAGTATTAATAAGAGCGAATTTTGCCTGCCTGCTCATTATGTTGATGAGTTTGATGCGAAGAATGACATGGCTGGCATTGCCAATACCGATGTGCTTTTAGGCCATACAGAACATGAACATTCAGCTGCCTCTTCGGCCAGAAACTACAAGTATGATGCTTCTGTTGCTGCAGGTACTCATCCTACAGGTACAAGCGCATGGTTCCTGCCGAGTGTTGGTCAGATGGATATGATGATCGATGCTGCGGGCACTCCTGCAAATTTAAAGAGTGCAGCGCAATTGTCGCTGGCCAAATATTGGTTTTCTACGGAAAGCAGTGACGAAACAGCTTGGTTATACGGTTTTGGAATCACGAGCACAGGTTGGAACAAAAAGGGAAAGGACGAATACCACTATGCTCGTGCCTGCCTCGCTTTTTAGGCGCAGATAGAACGAGAATTTGATAGAAAAACGAGGCGCTCATCACTGAGGGCCTCGCTGCGTCTAAAACTATTAAAACTTATTTATGATCACTACTGTCCCGTTAAAGTGGACTAATCGCTCTTTAAAATAATTGAAATTCAGTCTATTAGGTAGTTTTTTGAAATGAAACGGACTTGATTTTGTAACATTGCAGCAAATATTTATAAGTTTTTGGGGTTGAGCTGCAGGGATGCACCTCCAATTCTGATGGATAGTGCATTATGCACTGTTTGTATCATTGATTATCATAAAGTAAATAGGACCTGCTGCGAAGCAAGTCCTATTTTTTTATTGTATCACGACACAAAAACATGATTATCAGGCATTTAGTCAGGGCAAGATTGTCGCCATTGGTTTAGTCATTAGTCATTAGTCAATAGTCATTAAGGATTCTGGGAGGGAGCAATTTTGCTCACTATAATATAATATATAAATATATTATTTTATAGTGTGTAATTTTCGGCATCCGAACATCGAAAAT
>JAEEGK010010771.1_pt1 | contig 21050 bp, 10 predicted proteins | sample 8958771 | NCBI WGS metagenome assembly JAEEGK01 (sample SAMN16246547, study PRJNA631951) | gut metagenome | biome: gut microbiome; feature: rumen; material: SC-attached | host: Bos | place: Iran: Karaj | collected 2018-10
TCTCTTTCTTCTCTTTCTTTTTCTTTTTTTTCTCTTTCTTTTCTTTCTCTTTCTTCTCTTTCTTGTTCTCTTTTTTCCCTTTTTTCTTTTTCTCTTCTTTCTCTTTCTTCTTTCTCTTTTTCTCTTTTTCCTCTTTCTTCTCTTTCTTTTTCTTCTTTTTTTTTCTTTTTTTCATTTTCTTCTCTTTCTTTTCTATCTTTTTCTTCTTTTTCTTCCATTCTCCTTCTATTCCTATATTTTGCAAAAACATTAAATGTTGCTTTTTCAACTTTTTTATTTTCTAAAATATTTGTTTTTTGTTCTTTTTCTTTTTCTTCTTTCTCTTTTGCATGTTTTTTACTATTATCAATTTCTGTATAATATCTTAATCTTCTATATTTTTTAAATCCTGTCGATTCGTCTTCTTCTTTTATATCTTCTTGCTTTTTTTCATTGTTTTTATCTTTTTCTTTAATTTTGTTATTGTTATCATCATTATTATTATTATCATCATTATTATCATCTTTATCATTTATATCATTAGTTCTTCTATATCTTGATGAATATAATTTCTTAAAGGTTCTAGGAAACTCAATGGTAGTTGAATTTTTTTCAGAATTATTTTCATTTGATTCTTTTTTACTTTTATATTTATTATCTTTTTGGTTATCAGTATTATTATTTGCTTCTCTCCTTTGTGATACATATGATCTTTTAGAATTTTCAGAAAATTTTACTCTAGGTTTATAAATCTTTGGATATGAAGAATTTTCCTCATTATTATTTCCACTATCTTGATTAGCCAAAATCGACTCATGCTTTTTTCTTCCTTCATTGCTTATTGTATGAAAAATATTTCCGCTAAAATCAGAAGATTCTTCACTTATACTCAATTCTTTGTCATCTTTTTCATCCTTAAATTTATTTCCACATTTTGGGCACGTCCAAATAAATCTATCATAAAAATTAATTGCATGGCATTTATCACACACGATAATTATATCATCATTTAATTCTCCACTATATAAAATTCCGTTGCACTTTTTTTTGTGATAAAATTCAGTAAAAAATACATTTAATTTACAGCATGGGACCTTATATGGATGCGCTTTTTGCTTTTGATATAAAGTTTGTTTTATTATTTTTTTTATAATTAACAGATCTAGGGGATTATATGGTATAGCTCCACTTTTAAAATCTTCTTGACAAATAGAACAAGTCCATAATATTCTTGAAGGCTTGGAAGAAAAATTACATTTTTTATTTTGACAAACTAACATTTTGGTTTTCATATTTATAAATAAATCTTCGTGACATTTTATGCATTTTATTTTTTCATTGGCAATTTGCTTACAATGGTAATTTTCCCATGTAGCAGGTAAGATAAATTCGTCATCGTTTTTTGATAATATTTCTGTATAATATTCTTTATTGCATTTATAACATTTGCATAAAATCATATTACTATAATAAACTTTTTTACAATTACTGCATATAACAAATTCAATTTTACCATAATTTTTAACAAGTATAAATTTACCAAGTCTAGCATTACATGTATGTGTTGCAAATTCATTTTCTACCTCATTTATACAATGACGCCTGTATTGACTAATTAAAAATTCTATATTTTTTTTCTTGGTATTTTTGTTTTTAGAAAATAAATAATATGCATTATTTATAAGATCAAAATTTGATTTATAATCTGTTTTTAAATTATTTAATCCTTTTTCTAAAGCAGATGAAAATTTTCTTTCTGAAAATATTTTATCTGAATATGTTTCTTCTAGTTCTGATTCTACTCTATTTTTTAGTTGAGATATGAATTGATTTTCATTTAAGATTAAAATATCATCAAAAATCTCTTCATATTCATCTGTGAATAATTGCTTTATTTTGAATAAGAACATTCTTTCATTTTGAATATCTTTTTTATATTTATTAAATTTATCTTCTTTTGCTCTACTATGATATTTAGAATCATTCATGTATTTAAATTTATTAAATTTTATTTTTATTATTTTATTTTATTATATTATTTATATAATTATTTTTATTATTTTTTATATTAAATAAATGGATAAGGAAAGAAAAGCAATTATAAAGAACAGTGATATGACTGAAGATATGCAACAAGACGCAATTAATGTGGCAACTAAAGCAATTGATTCTTACAATATTGAAAAAGATATTGCTTGTTATATTAAAAAAGAATTTGATAGAAAACATAATCCTACTTGGCATTGTATTGTTGGGAGAAATTTCGGATCTTATGTTACTCATGAAACTAAACATTTTATATATTTTTATCTTGGTCAAATTGCTGTTTTATTATTTAAATCTGGATAAAAAATAAATTATTTAATATCATGAAAAAATCTTTTTTTTGATTTTGAAAAATTTTTTAATATTTTTTAAATTAATAAATTTATTTTTATTATTATGGAATTAAAAATTAAAGTTTATGATATTTTTCCTTCTATGAAAGAACTTTCAAAAGATTGTGATTTAATAATAAATATAAATGAATTGGAATTTTTTCTTAAAGATATTATAAATAAAGATATTTTATTAAATACAAATTCAATTATAAATATTTCTATTAAAAAAGAATTTCCTATTCAAATATTAGGAGAAGGTAAAATTGATTTAAATAAAATTCCAAGAATAAGTTTAAATAAAAATTTTATAACTTGGTTAAAATTATCAAAAGAAAAAAAAAATAAAAAAAATAAAAATGATATTTTAAATAATATTCTCGATATTTTCAAAATAAAAATTCAATTATCAATAAACAAAGAAAAGAATAATAATAAAACAAATTGTTTCCCTACAGAAAATATTAATAAAACATTTAATAATAAAGAAATAAAAAAAACAAAATCGCCAAACCAAAAAAAATTTAATTCAATTTATTCAAATAATGTATTGTTAAAAAATTATGGAAAAAATAATTTTACAAGAAATGAAAAATCATTTTCAAATAAAAAAAAACACAAAAAAAATAATAGTTTATTTTATAATAAAAGTAATTTAGCTTTGTCAAATACAATTATTGGAAAAATAAATTATACTTCTAAATCTTTTATTAAAGATAATGATGATAATAATAAATATAAAAAAAAAATAAGAACTCATTCTAGGAAAAATTCTTCTAAAAGTATTTCAAAAATTGGAAAAAATTTATTAAAGCAACATATTAGTAAAGAAATTGAAGAATTTAATACTCAATTTCAAACTGAGGAAAGTAATAAAGTGAATAAATTAGAGAGGAATTTAACTGAAGAAATTAATAAATTTAAAAGAAATTTAAATGATATATTTCAAGAAAATAAAGATAATAATAAAGAAAATAATGATGAAAAAAATAAAGAAAATAATAATACAAATAATAAAGAAAATGAAAATAAAAATCAAGATTTTCAATCTATTGATATTTTAGATATTATAATAAATCAAAATGATGATATTAATATTAAAGAAATAAATGATGAAGAATTAAATATACAAGATGAAAATTTAATTGATTGTAATCAATCTAATCATTCAGAAAGAAATTTACAAGAACAATTAGAAAATAATATTGATTTAATTAATAAAGAATTTTTAAATTTAAAAAATGATTTTGATATTTTTTATACAAAAGATTACTTTAAAGAGATAAATCATAATTTTTTACTGTTAGAAATTGAACTTTGTTTTGAAAAAATTTTCGAGTTAATTTTTTCTTACCATAATACTTTAAAAATTCATAATTCAAACATTATAATTGAACAAAAAAATTTAAAAAATTATATTAAAGAAATTAAAAATATAAATAAACAAATTTCAAAATTAAAAGTATTAAATGAAATTTATACAAATAATCAATATTATTTAAATATTTCAAATGAAATTAACTTTAAAAAAATAAATTTATTTAAACAAAATTTTCAAATTGAATTTGATTTATTTGAAAATTTATTAAAAGAAAAAAAGAACAATAAAGCTGAAAAATTAAAAGAAATATTTCCAAAAATTTATTTAAAAAATTATCATTTAATAAAAGATTCAGAAACAAAAACAATAATAAAAACAATATTTCCGGATTTAAAGCATTCATTTAAAAAATCATTATCTATTGAAACATTAAATAAAAAAAAGAGAAATATCTCTCATTCAAAAGGAATAAAAACTTCAATTATATTTAAAAAAGAAAATAAAAATCTATTTAATTCATCATTTCATAATAATCTACATAAAACAAATACAGAAAACACAAAAAAATAATTAAAAGATTTTTTTAATAAGTGAAAATAAAATAAAATGTTAAATAATAATTTATATAATTAATTATAAATAAATAAAATAAAAAAATTACTTTTCAAAAATAATTTTTTTAAATTTAAATAAATATGAATGAAGAAGAATCAATTAAAATTTATGAATATTTTAATGATATAGGAATTGTAGATTATGATAATATAAATTTATTTTTAAATATTTATTCTGATATTCTAAAAAACAAATCTTATAAAAATAAAGATGAATTGTTAAAAAGATCTTTATTTTCATATATGAAAGTTATATCAAATGACGAAAATAAATTATATGAATATTCAAATCGAGTAATAAATTCTTTTAAAAATAATCAAATAATATCAAAATATAAATCAATGAAAATAATAAAAACAATATTATATTTTAAACTAAGAAATATTTTATCACAATTTATATTTAATTTAATAACAAGAAAAAAAAGAATAAATCAAAGAAATTTAAATTCTAAATTCCCAAAGTCAAACATTCAAAAATTAAATGTTAAAAATAATAACACTCAACCTAATAAAAAAAATTATTTTTCAATAATTCAAAAAGAAGAAGAAGAATGTACTTTTTCTCCAAGAATAAATAACAATTTTCAACTTTATAAAAAAAAACCTATTCAAACAACAAAACATAATTCTCCTTTATCATCAAAGATTTCTACAAAAAATTCTACTCAATTGAATAAAAATGAAAATTCATTTTCAAATAATAATAAAAATATTAATAATATAATATCATTCAATAATATAGATAATAAAAAAAAATTTTTTACCATTGAACCTAATAATCTTAATAATAGTTTTAAAGAAAAATATGATTTTTATCAAAATGAAGAAAAACATTTAGAAAGAGTAAATGATAAAATATTAAAAATGAAAATGAATAAAAATATAAATTTAGAAAAAGATTGTACTTTCAAACCTAAAATAAATAAAAATTACAAATTAAAAAAAACAAATTCAGAATCAAAAATTTATATAAATAAAACTTCAAATAATTCTAAAATAAATAATAAATTAAATGAAGAAAATAATTCTTATTCTCAAACAAGAGAAAAGTCTGATTCAAAATATTATGAAAAATTATATAATGATGCTCAATTTTATAAAGAAAAAGAAATTAAATATGAAAAAATAGAAAATGAAAAATATACTTTTTCTCCTAAATTATTTAAAAATAATAATTATATTGTCAAAATGACTTTTAATGAAAGAAGAAATAAATCAATTGAAAATAAAATGAAATTATTAAAAAAAAAAGATGATGAAGAAAAACAATTTTTAGAAGAAATGAAAAAAAATTCAGTTAGTAAAAATAAAAATGTAAATAATAAAGAAGTAATTAATAGATTATATGAAAGAGAATATTTAAAAATAAAAGAAAGATTAGAAAAAGAAAAAAAAGAAAAAGAATTACAAAATCAAAAAAAGAAAAACTATAATTTAGATAAAAATGAAAATAATAATAATAATAATATAAATGATAATAATACAATAACTTTTGGAAATAATATTTCAAAAAATAATAATTTAGTGTTAAATTTCAAAAAAAAATATGATAAAAAAGATGAACCTTTGAATTTAGAAGAAAAAGGAAATAATTATTCAAATAATAAATTAAATATTGAACAAGAATTATTATTAATGGAAAAAATTAAAAGTGAACATTATATTAATTTTAAAAATAAAAAAGAAACTAAAAGAAATAATCAATCGAATTTTATGAAAAAAAATTATATTGAAATTCAATCTTTATCTTCTGATGCTAATAGTATTGCAAATGCTAGTATTTCAAAATATAATGAAAATCCTTATAAATAAATTAATTATTTTCTAGAATGGTATTTATAAAAAATTTTTTCTTTTAAATTATAATTTAAGACTTATTTACTTTTTTTTCTTATAAATATTATATTTATTATCTAATTAATTCAATACAATTTAAAATTTGATTAGATTTAAATTAGTTATTATTTAATAAAAAGAAATTTTTATTATATTTCTATTAAAATTATTTTTCCTGAATAAAATAGAATAATTTTAATTTAAAAAATGATTATTAATTCCCTATTTATTTCCTTTTTTAAATATAAACAATAGTTAAACCTTTAAAACTAAATTTAAAACTCAAAAAAAGAAAAATTCAAATTAACTTAAAAAAAAATATATTATAAAAAATTGTCAAAATTATTTCATTCTCAAAATAATTTTACTAGGTCTAATTTCTTCAGTATAATTTCTTTCAATATTATTATCAAAATCACTGGAAACAACCCAATAACATTCATTAAAATTTTCATCAGAAATTCTAACAAATTCAGGGTTAACAATACACATAAAATTATAAAAATAAGTATTTCCTTTATATTCAATAACACAATTTTCATTTTCAATTTTTTCACAATTTTGATTTAGAAAAATTCCATAATCACAAAAATGAAATTTTTCACTTGATAAATGATTACAATTTAAATGTTCTTTATTATAATTAGAAGGAATATATAAAGAATTATAATAAGCAATATACCATTCATTATTAATATCATAAAAATTATTTTTAACTTTTAAACCTAAACCAAAATAATTTTTAGGAGAAATATATTTTTGTAAATTATTTTCAGGTCCTCTAATTCCATCTTCGAAATTTTCTATTGTTCTATTTCCTCTTAAATCAAAATTATCTTCTGAAATAATATAATATTCTAATAAAGGTTTTACTTTAATTGATACAATATTTTCATCTTCTATTTTATTTATTATTGAATCTTCTAATATTGAATTTAATGATAAGTATATTGTTATATTTAAAGTTAATGTATTATTTATTATATTTGTTATATGAATTTTATCTAATGGAATATTTAAGACATTTGAAATATAGTTTTTCTTCTCTTGTATAAAATTTTCCTTTTCTTCTTCATTTGATAATAAATTTATTGTTTTTTCATTATCTAATTTATATGATATTAATATTTTTTTTTTAAATGCTTCTCCACTTGAAATTAATTGAAGTAAAGTTATATTTAATTTTTCATTATTATCATTGGTATTTTTTATTGCTGTTGAAATATTGTTTTTAATTAATATTTTAGATAATATTCCTTCAGAAAAAGCTATTGAAGATTCTTCTTCTGATTCTTCTATTTCTTTAAATGAAATATAATTTTCTGGATTATGATATATTTCATATATCATTTTAGTTCTTAGATTTGAACTTAATAATGTTATTATGTTTAAAAAATTAAGGGGAGTTAATTTATTATTTAATATTTTATCACATAATTCATCTATATTATTATTTATTTTTTCGTAATTTTCTTTATTATTTAATTGACATTCTATTAATGTTTGCTCATTTATTTCTATATCTGTATATTTATTTATATTTTGCTTTGTTGATTCTATATCTAATGTTTTTATAAAGTTTTTACTATCTATATATTCTTTTACGTATTCATTCTCATTTAAATGTTCATCTTTGATTTCTTCTTCTATAATTTCTTTATTTTTATTTTCTTCTTCATTTTTATTATCATTAATTTCTTCTTTTTTATTTTCTTCATTTTCATTATCATTAACTTTTTCAATTGCATTTTCTTCATTTTCATTATCATTAACTTTTTCAATTGCATTTTCTTCTTTATTTTCTTCTTTATTTTCTTCTTTATTTTCTTCATTATTTTCTTCTTTATTTTCTTCTTTATTTTCTTCATTATTTTCTTCTTTATTTTCCTCTTCATTTTGAATTTCTTTATCATTATTTTCTGTTTTTTGAGATTTTTTAGATATTGATTCAAAAGATTTTTTTCTTTTAACAGTTTGAGTTTTATAAAAAGTTAAAGGAGCATGAATATCAATGTTTTTCTTTTTTTTAGGTGGAATTATTCCAGAAACTAAATAACCTCTAAGAGTATTATTTTCATTTCTTAAAGTTTCTAATTCTTTTTGTTCTTTTTGAAGTGTTTTTAATAACATTTCAGTTTCTTTTCTTATTCTATCAATCTTTGAAATATTTCTTCCTTTTTTTCCTTTTCCTTTCATTGTTTTTTTATTTATAATAATATTTTATATTATATATTAAAATTAATTAAAAAATAACATTGCTTCTTCAGTAACACATTTATATATTAATTTAAACATTCTTAAATTTAACAACTTTTTAACTTTAAATTTTTTATCTCATTCCCTTATTCATGGAATTCATTTATTGACTTTAAAATATTTGAAATAAATTCAAAAAATTATTCAAAATTTATATTATATAATATTTATTATATTTTTTAGATGATTTAGATAGGATGTTTAATAGTATTAGTTCTAGTTATAAAAGTAATATTCAATGATAAAAATCAGAAAAATTAGAATATCTAAAATAAATTACAAGAATTAATAATTAAATAATATTATTTTTAATTAATTATTGTTGATATATATTATATAAAAATTTTTGATAATATAAAATATTTTAAAATTGTTATTATAATATTAATTCATTTGTTTAAATATTTTTTTTTCAAAAAAAAATATATTTATAAATCATACTTATTTATTATTATTATTTTTATATAATTGATAATAAATTTCCACTTGATTTTCATTCATAAAATTATAGTAATCATTTCTAATTTTAAATTTCTTATTAATTTTTGGAGTAAAAGTAGGTTTATTATCTTTTAAATGTTTTTGAACAAAAGAATTTTTATTATCTCTAGAAACAAAAATTCTTTTTGAAAAATCTTCTCCTTTACTTCTAACTATTCTTTCACTATTTTTATTAATTTCAGGTTTAAATTTTAATTCATCATCACCTTCAAATTCTTCAATTTCATCTTTTAAAAGTTCTAATTTCATTTTTCTTTGATTTTCCCATTCATTATTTTTATTAATCCATTTATTAAAATTTAAAGGTTCATTATATTTATCATTATTTTTATATATATTATCATATTTTTCTATTTCTCTCATCTCTTTTTCAAAATTCATTTCTTCTCTTATTTTATTTAAGTTTTCTTTATAATGTTCATTTATTTCATTTAATCTTTTATATATTGGAATATTATTTTTTGTCATTTTAATTGAAGTTTTATTGATTGTTGGTTTATTTTTCATTTCTGATAATTCTTTTTTTATTTTTTCTTGTCTTAATTGTTCTAATTTTATTTCTTTTTTTATTTTTAAAGCCATTTCTTTTTCATAAACATTAAATTTATTTTTTAAATTTTGTTTATTATTATTTTGAAGGTCTTTAATATCTTCATTATGAATATAATCATTCATTAAATTTGAATTCGAAGGATTTTTTTTTAAATTTTGTAAATAAATATTATTGCTATTTATTGTATTATTATTAGTTAATTTATTATCTATTATATTCACTTGAGAATGTGATTTTTTCATTGTGTTAAAATTAGTTTCTTTAGGATTTAAAAATTCATAATCTAATATTGAGATTGGATTTTCTTTATTTTTTTCCTCTTTTAAATTTGGAGATAATGCCTTTTTATTATAATACATATTATCTAATAATTTTTTTGAATGAGGCTTTGAAAAAATTAATATATCTCTCATTGATTGTGTTGATGTTGAATTTGTTGTTTCATTTAAACTCTTCATTTAAAGAAAAATTAAATTTAAATTTTATAAAAGTTTAATTCTTATTTAATAATATTTTGAAATTTTGTAAAAATAAACATAATAATATAAAATTTAAACTATAATAAATGTTAGAATATTACATTTCTTTATTCATAATAAAAATTGTCAACTCACAAAAATTCAAAAATAGTAAATTATTAATATTATTTTATATAAATAATATTTAATTAAATAACTACGTCATATTTTTATAAAAAAGTGAATATAATAGATTATTGAAAGTGTTGTAAAATAGGGTTTGATGGTAAACCAAAACAAATTTATGTGTTCTTCAAAGCAAATATATATCCTAAAAATAAATATAAAATAAAATATAATTTATAAAAATATAACTTCAAAAAATAAAAAAATAAAATAAAATTAAAATAACATTTTTAAAAAATCCAAAAATGAAAAATCTCTTTTAAAAGAAAAAAAAACAAAAATAAAAAAATAAAAAAATAAAAAAAAAAAATAAATGTCTCAAGAATCTGAAAATAATTTAATAAAAGAGAAAAATTTTCTATCAAATCCAAGTCCTACAATAAAATATCCAAAAGATTTATTTTCTCCAGTAAACACGAAATATAATTCTCTTCAACAATGTAGAATAATTCAAAAGCATTTAGTATACATAATAGGATTATCAACAAATTTAATAAAGAAAGAATCAGAATTAAAAAATTTTGAATATTTTGGTCAATATGGAAAAATAATAAAATTAGTAATAAATAAGAATAAAATATATAATTCAAATGGACCAAACGGGCCAAGTTATTCTTGTTATGTTACGTATTCAAATTATAAAGAAAGTTCTTTATGTATTTTATCTCTTGATAATTCTATTATTGATAAACATATTATTAAAGCTAGTTATGGTACTACTAAATATTGCTTAAATTTTTTAAGAAATTCTATTTGCTTAAATAAAGATTGCTTGTATTTACATTATATTGCTAATAAAGATGATATTGTTAGTAGAGATGAAATGAATAATAATAAAAATATCTTTGCTAATCAAATTTTTTTAGCTATTCAATTAAGTCAAATTGAAAAAGAAAGTGTTAAAAAAGAATTATGTGGAATTAAAGATGTTAAAACTTTCTTTCCTAATGCTTTTAATGTATATAATAAAGATATTGTTATAGATTATTTACAAAAACATAAATTTCTTGATTATGATAATAATAATAATATTCATTTTAATAATGATGTTTATTGTAAAGATAATTGTTATTGTGATAATGGGAATAATAAAAATATTGATAACGATAATAATAATAATAATGATTATAATGAAAAATTTATTTGTTTAAATTATGTAGATAAGGAAAATAACTATGATAATGAAAATAATATAATTAAAAATAATAATGATAATGATAATAATAATAATAATTTAGTTGAATCTACGAAAACTTATCTTTCTATAAATAATTTAAATAAAATATTCTTATCTAAGGATAAATCAAGATTTTCTTTTGCAAATGATAAATTAGAAAATAATATTAATTCATTAAATAAAATAGATGTTCCAATTTCAATACAAAATTTTATATCTGAAAATTTAAATTATTCAATATCCCAAAAAGAGAAAAATGATATTATTGATTATTATTTTTCACATTCTTATGATAAATGGGATTATTTAATATCTACTTTAAAAATGTGGAAAGAATTTGAAAATTATCCTAAAGGTAATTGTGATAAAGATATGGAAAATGAAAATTATATTTTACTTGATAAATTTAACACTAATTAATCTTTGAAAGTAATAATTTGAATTAATTAAATGAAATATTTTTTAAATCATTTATATTTAATATATAAATTATTATATATAAAAATTAATTATCTTTACGTCATGGTTCTTATTTATTTAAATTTTAATTTTTAAATTAAAAAAATCACTTTAATTAAATCAATTAAATTTTATTAATTAGAATAAAATTATCAATAAAAAAATTTATTAAATTATATGGATAAATTCGGAATACAAGTTAATTATAATAAAGATTCAACTTCTTTTCAAATTAATAAAGAATCAAACTTAGATAAATTATTTAAATTTATAGAAATTTATTATGAAGAAATAAAAGGAACTAATTATCAAATATTATATAATGATATAAATTTAAAAAAGAAAAATTCTTTAGACAAATTAAATTCAGTTTTTATAAATGAAGATCCAAATAATGATATAATAATAAATTTAATTAATTATGATGAAGGTAAACATCCAAATTTTAAAATACAATTTGATTGTTTATTTGAAAAAACAAAAAAATCATTTTTAATTAATCCTTCATTAACCTTTCAAAATTTTAAATATAATCTTTTAGCAACTTTTCCAAAATTAGAAGAAGATAATTATATGATAATTTATAAAGATGAAGATATAACAAATATTTATCCTAATGAAAAATTAATAAAAGAAGTATTTAATATAGATTTATCATCTACAAATTCTTTAAATAATATTATAGAAATAGAATTACAAAATAAATTAAAAACAATTATAGAATATTTTAAAAGATGTTCTTTTTGTTTTGAAGAAAAAGCAAGTAATATATGTAAAAAATGTTCTATTGCAAGTTGTGAAAAATGTAATAAAAAAGATGAACATATTAAAAAGAAAAAAACAGAATTTATTCCAATTATAAAATTTAAAGATTATGAATTAAGCACTTTAAATTATATTATTCAAAAAATTTTAGAAACTAAAAGTATAAATGAAAAATTAAACAGTGATAATTTAATTCATTTTTTTGAAGAAAAAATAAATTTAATTAAAAGTAAATTTGTGAATAATCCAAATGAAGAAATTGAATTAAGAGATATTCCAGTTAATAATTTAAAAAGAATATTAGATTCAATTAATAATAAATATCATCCAGAAGATTTAACAAATATAATAATGAATTTATATAATTTAGTTTTAAATTATAAAAACAATCCATTTTATGATTGTGAAGAATCAATGAAAAAAATAAATGAATTATTAAAAGAATTAGAAATATTACTTTCTAATTTTAAAGAATATAATCTTTTATATGATGAATTTTATGATAAATATAAAAAATGTATGGATATCAATACTAATTTAGAAATTGAACTTGAAGAACTTTTAATTGATTCAAAATTAATTTTTGAAAAAGGTTATTATTTAAATAAGTATAATAAATTAATGAAAATTTATGATAATTCAAGAGTTTTAGTTTTTAATTATAGTACATTAAGATTTAATTTAATGAATTTTTTAGACTATAAAGAACAATTTAAAGATAATTTAAATAATTTTATTCAAGTAAATTATAATTATGATAATATGGAAAAAATATTTTTAATAACAGGAGCAACAAGTCAAAAATTTTATATTTATGATTATAATACTAATGAAATGCAATATATTGGAATGTTAAAATTTAGTCATAATTGGTGGCCTAGTTTAATTCCTGTTAAAATTGAAAATAAATATAAAAAACAATTATTTTTATTCTGTTTAAGTGGTACTTATACTAATAAATGTGAAGTATTAATTTTTAAAGATGAAGAAATTGAAGGAGGAATTATTAATGAATTAGATAAAAATGATTTTCAAAATGAAGATTATAAAAATATCCAAAGTTCAGAAAAAATATCTGAAGTAAAAGAAGAAGAGAAAAAATATGATGAAAATAATGTAGAAGAAAAAAAAGAAGAAGAAAATAATGAAGAAATAAAAGAAGAAGAAAAAAAAGAAGAAGAAAATAATGAAGAAAAAAAAGAAGAAGAAAATAATGAAGAAAAAAAAGAAGAAGAAAAAAAAGAAGAAGAAATAAAAGAAGAAGAAATAAAAGAAGAAGAAAAAAAAGAAGAAGAAAAAAATGAAGAAATAAAAGAAGAAGAAAAAAAAGAAGAAGAGATAAAATATGATGAAAATAAAGAAGAAGAAGAAGAAAAGGAAGAATTAAAGAAGGAAAAAGAAGAATTATCTCAATCAATAAAGAATATGGAAACAATATCTCAAAAATCGAAAAAAAAATATATATCAAAAAACACAGAATATATATTAAAATGGCAAGAAATACCAAGTACAAAAGGAAATCACGGTCAAGGAGCTTCATTTATATATAATAATAAATATTTATATCTTTTATTTGGATATAATTTTAAATTAGATCCAATAACTTTAATAGAAAGATTAAATATTGAAAATATAAATTCTTTAATTATTGATGATAATAATAATAACAATGCCATTAAATGGGAAAGTTTAGAATTTAAAAATCCAAATGATATTTCTTCTATATTATATTATAATGCTTTATTAAAAGTAAGTGATGATAAAATATATGTTTTAGGTGGATTAAAAGAAATTGATGAAATTGATGTTGTTTATGAATATAGTGTTAAAGATAATGCTTTGTTAAAAACTGATAAAAAAATAAATTTCGAAAATGTTAAATTTTCCACTGAAAAAAATTTCCTTTTATTAAATAAAGATAATGATTTTACTATTAATAATAATAGTTTTAGTAAAAAAGATTTTGGAATTATTGATGGGAAAAATAATGTTCATTTAGTTAACAGTTTTTTCGAACATAAAGTTATTCCTTTTAATCCTTAAATTTTATTTTTTTTATTTAATTTAATTTAAAATTATTTTTTTTAAAAATATATTATTTAAGTTTATTTTCAATTACTATATTGTTTTCCTCTTATTATTGGTTTTAATTTATTTTCTTGATTTAAAAATTTATTCATTGAAAAACTTTGATTATGATATTTATAAAATGTATTATAATTATTGTTAACATTAATATTTTTTTTCCTTTCATTTGAATTACTTTTAAATGTTAAAGAATTATTATCTAATGTTGATTTTTTTTTTAAAAAATGAAAACCGTTTTTATTTTTTAATCTCCTATTAAAAATATTATTAGAATACATTGCAAATTTAGTATAATTTAAAGTATTTTTATTAATACTATTATCATTTATTTTTTTAAAATTAAAAATTGATTTTTTTTTAACATCTAAAATACTATTGCTTTTATCTTTACTGAAAATTGAAATACAACTTTTAGATTTAATTGGAGAAGTTTTAGAACGATATTTATCTTTATTATTTCCTCTATAAAAAGTTTGTATTCTGTTAGAAAGAAAATTACTATTATTTTTATAATTATTATAAATATTAATAATATCAAAACGTTTATATTTTTGTTCTAATTTCAAAATTTTTTCAGTTAAATTTTTTTCTTTTGTTTTTAAATTCCTTATTTCATTTCTTAACATTTTAATTAAATCTTCATAAATCCCATTATCTTCATTTTTTTTTTCTTCTAATTTAATCATTTCTTCTTTCAATTCAGGACTTTCATTATTTTTCTTATTAACTTTTTCTTCTAAATTAGTCATAAAAAATCCACATTCATTATTAGAATCATTATTTTCATTTAAATTATTATCATTAAAATCTTGATTTTTTTTCTTATTAATTTCTTCCAATAATTTCTCATATTTAATTTTATAACTTTCATTTTCAACTGCTCCTATTTGTCTTTGATTACCTAAAATTTCAATATATTTTTTCAGAGAATTATTTTCTTTTTGCAAATTAAATAAATCCGAAATTGATTCATTTTTTTTTTCTTCTTTTAATCTTTTTATTGTTTTCCAAAGTAAATCTTCATTTGGATTATTTGCATAATATTCTAATTGAATTGGATATATTATATTTTTATCTATAATATTTATCATTAAATATTTTTTTATATTATCATCTTCTTTTATATTTCTTTTATCTTTTATATAAGTTCCTTTTATTTCATTTAAACTTTTAAATAATATGTTTAATTTATTGTCTTTTTCATCCACACTTTGATTTATTGCTTTAATTAATATTTCATTAAATTTAATTAAAGAAATTTCATTCCCTAAACTTGATGTAATTCCTTTTATAATTTTATTATTTAAATCTTTTTTCCAATATAATTCTTTTTCTGGTTCTTCAATTGATATTGTTAATATATCTGAATCTTTTTCTATATTTGTTAAATATATAAAATAATTTTCTTTGGTCCCCAAATTTGATATATATTCCATGTAATTGAAATTTTTTTTCATATAATAAAATTCTAAGAAAAATAATTTTAATATTATTCATTTTTATTCAATAAATAAATAATTAATTCATAAATAATTAAATAAATATTTGAAAATTATTTAAAATAAAGGGGATTTTGATCATTAATTATTTATTTATATATATTATAATAATTTATTACCTATTTATAAAACAATTATTTCAACGATGAATAGTAAATAATAAAAAATTACAAATTTATTTTTTTCTTAACTCTTTTAGTTATTAATAAGTAAACAATTAAAAAATAAAAAAACATTAAAAACGAAAATAAAAGTTAAGGTCTATATAAACTTACTAAATAAATAATGTTCATATTTTATATTTAACTCACACTACAAATATATATACATAAAACTTATTTGTAATGTATTTAAAATACCTAATTTTCAAATAAAAATTTCTAAAAATAAAATTTAATCATCTGATTTGATATTATTTACAAAATTACTATATTTAATAAAAATATCATCATCAACAAAGAGATTAAATTGAATAAGAGTAAGAAATTCATATTCTAAATTATTAATTTCATTTTTTGAAACTCCACCAATTTTAGCATAATATTCATTTGATAAATAATTATCTTCATTAAATTTAATTGCAACTATCATTGAAGCAAGAATTAATTTATGAATATTATAAAAAGTTAAATTTACATAATTTATATCACATAATCTATCAATGTAAATTAATATTAACATTAAAGTTGAATTTTGTATTCTTGAATATTTAACTAATCTATCTAAAAAATTATATATTGAAATTGATGGAATTTTTTTTGATAAAAATGATTTAATTATTTTTGAATTAATATCTTTATTATTTATACTTTCTTCACATATTCCTGTTAATAAATCGGATATTATTTTTAATTCTTTTTTCTTTTCTACTTCTCTATTTGTATTAATTTGTGGTTTTTCAAAAGTTAATTTTATATTTGTTTGATTTTCAACAACAACCATTTTTTTTTTTTATAATTTTATAAAATATCAATTTATATGGTTGTAAAATTATAATATTTATAAAAATTTTTTAATTTTAGTGAAAAAATTCAAGTTTCTTTTTTTCAATCGTTGTTTTATTCACTTTTAAAGATAGATAAAGATTTTAAAAATAGTTAACATTAAACTATAAATGATTAATGTAAGTTTAAGAAGGTTTTAATTTAAAGATTGTGGTCTATTAAAATTAAAATATTTCATTTTTGTCCGAATTTATTGTAAATAGATTAAGATTAATTTATACATTATTATTTTTTAAATAGATTTAATTAATCAATTTTATGTAAATATTACTTTTTTACAAATATCCAAAAAAAAAATAGTTTAATTTAATAATATGAAAACATTAATTCAAAAAATAGATAATTTACCTATATAAAAAAGTAATAATTAGCTTTTTCTCAAAAATAAATAATTTGTTAAAATTGTAGTTCTATAATATCTATTTTTGATTAATGATTTTTATTGAAGTTTGATTTAATAATTTCAAAGCAAAACAATCAAATAATAAATGTTACAATTTATTTTAATTCCATAAACTATTGTGGATAAATAATATATTTGATAAATGTTGGTCTTAATAATTCCTTTTTTTTAATATTAAATCACTTTTATTGAAGTAATACTAAAATATTTAATTATGTTTATTAAAAGGTAATTTTCACTTTTTTTAAATAACTTTTTTTATTAACACATAATTTCTCATATTTTAGAAATAAAGATTATGGATAAATTATTAATTATTGTTGATTTTAAATTTAATAAATATTTAATATAAATTTTTTTATTTTTGTTTAAATTTTTTTTATTTGAAAAATCATAAAATGGAAAACGTTGATTTTGAAGGAGAAAATAGTAGATTATTGAAAACATCAGAAATAAATTTAATAGAAATAAGAAGATTATCAAGTTTTTTGAGAATATTTGTTGAAAATTACCAAGAAATGATAAATTCATTTAATCAAAGATTAAAAGACACAGAGCAAATTCCACATGATTCAATTCTTTTAACAAATATAAACGGATTATTTCAGAATTTTCTTCCAACAATTAAAAATTCAGAAAATATTTTAGATAAAATTATAGTAGATATTATTTCTCCTTTAGAACAATATAAAAGTACTCAACATTCAATTTATCAAGATAATTTATTTAGATTAGGTGCTATAATAAAAGAATATAGAAAATATAAAAATTTACTTGAATATTCTAAAAATAATTATTATAAATTAGCTTATGATTATTATAATTTTGAAGAAAAAAATAAAAAATTGTTAAATGTTAAAAAAGAAGTTAAAGATAAAATTATAGAAATGAATTCAAATGTAAAAGCAAATGAATTATTATATAAATATGAATTAGAACAATTTAATAATAAAGTTGATAAATTAAATGAAATTTATGATAAATTAAATGAAGATATAAAAAGAAATGAAGAAACTAGAATTACTTTTATTAAAAGTTCTATTGATAAATTTAAAAATTTATATGATGATTGTATTAAAAATTTAAAAGAATATTTAGATTTAATGAATAATTATATTTCAGATGATATATGTGAAAAAGATAAGAAATTTTTTTATCATGAAATAAGTAAATATTACAAAAATAAAGATAAAAGAATACCAAGAGAAAATTTTATTTCTTATTTAGATTATGTTAATGATAATTCTAATTTAAATTCATCTTCTTTTCAAATATATTTTGATGAAAAGAAATTATTTCCTTCGTCAAAAGAAGAAGAACAAAAAAATTTAGCAAATCAAATAATAAATGAATTATTATTAGATAATGATATTCAAATATTTCACATAGCAAAAACTTTAGAACAAATTAAAAACCCTTTAAATAATTTTTCTCAAATATTATTAGATATTTTTTTAGAAAAGAAAAAACAATCTTCTTCTTTAAAATTTACTAATTTAAAAAATATGGAACATTTCTCAAATATATTATCATATATTTCAATAAGTAATAATAATGTATCAAATCCATTATTTAAAGTTAATTTTAAAATAATATTCTTAGCAGAAAGAATATATTATCAAAATAAAATAACAGGAGATAAAATTTATTTAAGTGCTTTATTAAGTAAAAATAAATTTTATAAAACAAAAACTTTTTGGGAAAATATAATAGAAACTAAATTAGCAAATAAATTAGAAGATCATATTGAAAGATTAAAAAATTTAATATTACCAGAAGAAAAAAATGTAAAAACAAGTTTATTAAATAAATTAAACTTTTTAAAAGTAGATGTCAAAAAAACAAGTATAGTAGGATTGAATAGAATAAATAATTTAATTAAAAATTATAATGAAATAGAAGATTCAAAAGTTCCTATTATTGATAGAATGGCAACAAATGAATTATCTTTAATAATAAGAGATAATATTCCTACTTTTTGTTCTTTTAATTTATATCCTGATGAATGTTTAGAAATGATTTCTGATTTAGCTAGAAAATATTATATTAATAAAGATTATATTAATTTTTATGTTATTTATTTTCATGTTTCTTTTTTTACTGTTAGAAAAGAAATTCATAATGAAAACAATGTTAATTTATTTAAAAAAGAAAGTAGTGATCAAAAAAATATTATTTTAATTTCTTCTTCTTTGGAATATTTAAATAGGAAAGATTATTTAAATTTAATTACTTTATCAAAACAAATGAATAAAAAACTAATAAAAAAAATATACAAAATAACATTACGTAAAAAAACTACTTCAATTAAAACTAGATTAAATATATGGGAAAATATATTAAATATTAGAGAATTAAAGAAAAAATATAATTATAAAGAAATATTAAATTTACCAAACGAAGAGAAAGTTTCATCAGAAATAGAAGTAGATATTCAAAGAACATATTTTAAAAATTTACCTAATCAATATGAAGAACAAAAAAAAATATCAAATATATTAAATTCAATTTCTAAATTAAATGATCAAATTAAATATTGTCAAGGAATGAATTATATAGTTTCTTTTCTTTTAGAAATATTAAATAATGAAGAAGAAACTTTTTATATATTTTTATCATTTTTTAAAAGCACTGAATATAGTTTAATTTTTGAAAAAGATTTAGATAAATTAAAATGTTTTTTTTATATATTTCAAAGATTAATTTCTTTATATGAGCCTGAAATATATAATTTATTTAATTCTAATTCAATTAATGTTAATTATTTTTTGCCTCATTGGTTTATTACTTTATTTTTAAGTTCAAGACAATATTTAAATCAAGAAGAAACTCCTTATTCTTTAATTAGAATATTAGATAATTTTTTCGTGGGAAGTTGGAAAAATTTAATGAAAGTTGGTATTTTTATTTTACATTCTTGTGAAGAAAATTTAAGAAAAATGAAATATGAAGAAATGCTTTCTTATTTAATTAATGAAATTAAAAAATTCGATTTGTTTTCTGAAGGAAAACTTGAATTACTTGAAAAATGCTTTTTTGATAAAAGAATTAGTAAAAAATTAATTCATTTAATTGAAGATGAATATAGACAAGATGAAAAATTAAAGAATAATGAAAAAAAAGTTTGAGATACACTTTTTAGATTTTATAATAATTTAAAGTATTTAAAAACTATTTAATTAAATTAAAGAATACATTTTTAATAATTCATTTATATTTAATGTTATTTCATCCTATATAATCCAAAGATTCTTTTTTGAATTTAAATTTTTTTCAAATATAAAAAATAAATTTTTTTCTAATTTCTCAATTCTCTTTTTTTAATTTATATATTATCATAAAATACTTTTAGATACTTAATAAGTTATAATTATATAATAATAAATAAAAATGGAAGAAAAAGAATTTGAAGAAGAAAAAAATGAAAATATTAATGAAGAAGAAAAAAATGAAAATATTAATGAAGAAGAAAAAAATGAAAATATTAATGAAGAAGAAAAAAAAGAAATAAACTCAGAAAAAATAATATATAATAATAATGAAGATTTTTTTTCAAAAATAAAATTAATT
>JAEEGK010010772.1_pt1 | contig 21049 bp, 16 predicted proteins | sample 8958771 | NCBI WGS metagenome assembly JAEEGK01 (sample SAMN16246547, study PRJNA631951) | gut metagenome | biome: gut microbiome; feature: rumen; material: SC-attached | host: Bos | place: Iran: Karaj | collected 2018-10
TCACTCTGACTTCCGACATTCTTATCCCTCCCTCCGATGGGGCTTTAGCTTGGTTATTATAGTCCTATCAGTCCGCCTTGTCAAGTTTTTTCGGCTTCAGGACCAAATTTACCAGCTTGTTTTTTACAACGATGGACTTTACCAGCTCCATGCCTTCCATCATCTTGGCGATCTTGGGGTCCGCCAGAGCGGCGTTCACTACCACGTCGTCGGGGCTGTCCGCCGGGAGCACCACGGTGCCCCGGAGCTTGCCGCCCACCTGGATGGCGATGGTCTTCTCCGCGTCCACCATCTTGCTTTCGTCGAAGCCGGGCCAGGGCTGCTGGCAGCAAAGCCCCTTGCCGCCGGTCATCTCCCAGAGCTCCTCCGCGATATGGGGGGTGAAGGGGCTCATGAGCTTCAGCAGCGCCTGATAATCCGCCTTGTTCAGGCCCTTGTCGTAAAACTCGTTCACCAGGGTCATGAGGGCGGCGATGGCGGTGTTGAACTTCATGGCCTCGATATCCTCGGTGACCTTCTTGATGGTCCTGTGGATGGAGGCTTCGTTCTCCTTGGAATAGCTGTCGCCGGGAGTGACCTTCTGTTCCAGGTTCCACACCCGGTCCAGGAAGCGCTTGGAGCCCTTCACGGCGGTGTCCTGCCAGGGGGCAGCCTTCTCAAAGTCGCCGATGAACATGATATAGAGGCGCAGGGTGTCCGCCCCGTACTGGTTCACGATATCGTTGGGATTCACCACGTTTCCCAGGGATTTGGACATCTTCACGATGGGATGCTCGGCCATTTCGCCGTATTTCTCCGTGAGATGTTTCCGGGCGGCTTCCTCGGAGCCGAACTCAGCCACCAGCTTTTCCTGCTCCGCAGGGTCAAGGTTAGCGAAGTTCCGGGGATTCAGGCCCAGGATCATGCCGTGGCTGGTGCGCTTGGCATAGGGCTCGCTGGTGGGCACCACGCCGATGTCATAGAGGAACTTGTGCCAGAATCGGGAATAGAGCAGGTGCAGGGTGGTGTGCTCCATGCCGCCGTTGTACCAGTCCACCCGGTTCCAATACTTGATGGCGTCCTCCCCCACCAGGGCTTCCTTGTTGTGGGGGTCCATGTAGCGGAGGAAATACCAGCTGGAGCCTGCCCACTGGGGCATGGTGTCCGTCTCATGCTCGGCGGGGCCGCCGCACTTGGGGCAAGTGCACTTCACCCAATCCGTCATATGGGCCAGAGGGCTCTCGCCGGTGTCCGTGGGCTCGTAGCTCTTCACATCCGGCAGCAGCAGGGGCAGGTCCTTCTCGTCCATGGGCACCCAGCCGCACTTGGGGCAGTTAATGATGGGGATGGGTTCGCCCCAGTAGCGCTGGCGGCTGAAGACCCAGTCCCGCAGTTTGAAATTGACCTTTTCCTGGCCGATGCCCTTCTCCTCCAGCCAGCGGATCATGGTGGGGATGGCTTCTTTGACGCTGAGGCCGTTGAGGAAGCCGGAGTTGACCATCCTTGCATTCTCGTCCTTGTCCACGAAGGCTTCCTTGGTCACGTCGCCGCCCTGCACTACCTCCACGATGGGCAGATCGAAGGCGTGGGCGAATTCCCAGTCCCGCTCGTCGTGGCCGGGGACGGCCATGATGGCGCCGGTGCCGTAGGTGGACAGAACATAGTCGGAGATGAAGATGGGGATCTCTTCCCCCGTCACGGGATTGATCGCCGCCACGCCCTTGAGGCGGACGCCGGTCTTCTCCTTGTTCATTTCCGTCCGCTCGAAGTCGGATTTTCTCGCGGCCTCGGCCTGATAGGCCCTGACTTCCTCCAGATTGGTGAGCTTGTCCTCCCAGCGCTTCAGCAGCTCATGCTCCGGGCTCATGACCATATAGGTCGCGCCGAACATGGTGTCGGGCCGGGTGGTGAAAATGAGCATCTCGTCACCGGCGGTGGTCTTAAAGGCGACCTCCGCGCCGGTGGAGCGGCCGATCCAATTGCGCTGCTGGATCTTCACCCGCTCGATATAGTCCAGGTCGTCCAGATCGTCGATAAGGCGCTGGGCATACTTCGTGATAGCCAGCATCCACTGGCTCTTTTCCCGCCGCACCACGGGGCTGCCGCAGCGCTCGCAGACGCCGTTGACCACCTCTTCGTTGGCCAGGACGCACTTGCAGCTGGTGCACCAGTTGACGGGCATCTTCGTCTTGTACGCCAGGCCCTTCTTGAACATCTGCAGGAAGATCCACTGGGTCCATTTATAGTATTCCGGGTCCGTGGTGTCCACCACCCGGTCCCAGTCGAAGGAGAAGCCCAGCATCTTCAGCTGGTCCGTGAAGCGGGCGATGTTCCGCTTCGTCACCTCCCGCGGATGGACGTGGTTCTTGATGGCGAAATTCTCCGTGGGCAGGCCGAAGGCGTCGAAGCCGATGGGGAAAAGCACGTTGTAGCCCTCCATCCGCCGCTTGCGGCTGACGATGTCCAGGGCGGTATAGGGCCGCGGGTGGCCCACATGCAGCCCGTCGCCGGAGGGGTAAGGGAACTCCACGAGGGCATAGAACTTGGGCTTATCGCCGCCGTTCACCGCCGCGTTGACCTTCTGTTCCTCCCAAACCTTCTGCCATTTCTTTTCGATCTGATGGAATTCGTATTTCATCTTATGACCAGCTTTCTTTAGCTTACCTTTGCAGTATCAATCCGTTAGAAGCGCCGAGATATCCACCTGAGGCGCGTCGCTCCAAAGGCGCTCCAGGTCATAGAACTGCCGCATTTCCTGCAGGAACAGGTGCACCACCACGCAACCAAAATCCAGCAGCACCCAGCCTCCGGAGCGATAACCCTCGTTGCGCAGCGGAGGCTCGCCCAGCTCACTGAGGGCCTTCCCTGTTTCGTCGGAGAGGGTCTTGATCTGGGTGGTGGAGCCGGCGGTGCAGATGACGAAGTAATCCGCCAGAACGGAGACCTGGTCGGTCTTCAGCACCTTGATATCCCGTGCCTTCTTGCTGTCCAGGGCCTTGACGATCTCTTCCATGACTTCCTTGGGCGTCAGCATATCATTATCCCCCATTCGTGTCGTCGCCAGAGGCGGCGCTCTCCTCTTCGTTCTTGTTCTGGCTCTCTTTGTATTCGTTCCACTGGCGGAGCATCCGCAGGTACTGGTCCATGGTGAGGAAGGAATCCATGCCCCCCTTGATCTCGCCGCTGGTGGCGCAGAGGGTCCCGTTTTCATCCCGGTAGATCAGGTCCACATCCTCCAGCTCGATAGGCTGATCGTAAGGATTGAAGCTCTCGTTGAGCATCGCCATCCATTCATCCACCAGGACTGTGCCGTAGGAGAAGCCGCCGATGGAGTCGTTATAGTTGCTGGGCATGGTGTAGAAGTGGATATCCTCCGTCTTCAGCTTCAGAATCTCCTTAGCGAACCAGGTCATGTTGCCGGTACTGAGGTCCGTCTTCACATATTCCTGGAAGATCTTGATGTAATCGTCCAGGTTGGTCACCAGGTTTTCCAGGCTCAGGCATTTTTTGAAAACGGTCTTCAGAAATTCCTGCTGGGTATTGATCCGGTCGATATCCCCGTAATTGGTGCCGTCGTTGTTCTGACGCCAGCGCACCACCTTGATGGCGTCATATCCGTCGAGGTATTGCTCCCCGGCGCTGAAGTGGATATGGAGGTTCTGGGTCGGGTCGTCATAATTCATATAATGGGGCACGTTGAAGGTAACGCCGCCGATGGTCTGCACCAGCTGGACGAAGCCGTTGACGCTGACGCTCACATAGCAGTCGATGGGGAATCCCACCATATCCGAAACCGCGTCCCGCAGGCCGTCGAAGTCCGCGCGGGAATATACGCCGCTGATCTTTTTCGTCTCCGTCTTGTTGGGGTCGGATTCCACGTTGGCGCAGGTGTCTCGCGGGATGCTGACCACGTTCACCGTGCCCGCGTCCACGTCAAAGACGCCTACCATGATGGTGTCCGTGTTGCCAAGTCCCTGGTCCCGCCCCACCAGCATGATGGTGTATACGTTCTCACGGCGCATCCGCTCCGGAGGCGGGGTCTCCTCCGGTGGCGCCTCCGTGGGCGTTACCTCCGGGTCTTCGGGCTTGACCGTAGGCGTCACCGTGGCCTGCGGGGCGGGTTCCGTAGGCTTTGCCGTGGGCTGCACGATCTCCGGCGGCTTCACCAGGGTCTTCCAGAGGACGAAGCCTCCGATCACCAGGGCGGCCACCACGGCCAGCACGATGATCCGGCGGCGGCGCTTTTTCTTCTGATAGTCGGCGATGATCTCCTCGATCTCCGCCTCCTCCTCCGGTGAGCGGAAATGAATCTCCTTGGTGCTTTCCTGATTCCCTTCCGGCGTCACTTTTTCCGGGCTCCAGGAGATGGTCGGCTCATCCGAGACCGGCTTCGGAGGTTGAGCATCCGCCGGATTATTCTCCTCCGGCTTCGGGACCTCCGGCTTCGGCGCTTCCTGAGGCTGTGCTTCGGGCTTAGGCGCCTCCTGCGGCTGCGTTTCCGGCTTCGGCTCATTCGGGATCGCCGGGATGACCTTCGTTTCGTCAAGCTTCGGTTCTGCCGCGGGCGCAGGCTTCGGTTCGGGGGAATTTTCCTCCCTTGCCGCCGGCTTATCCTTTTTGAGCAGTATCTCTTCTTTCGATTCCATCGGGCGCTGTTTTTTGTCTGAGGCGCTCCGATTGCCGTGGAAACCTCCAAAAAGCTTCATTGGCTTCCTTCTCCTCTACATAGAAAAGCAAGGGCTTCCCGCGTGGCGGGATGGGGGGTCCAGCTCTGCTTTTCCAAATGACGCAAACTGTTTGTCAATGCCCTGCGCAGGGCTTCGTCCAGATCGATGACCGCCAGGCGCCGGACCTCCTCCACGCCGGGCGTGGTACGGTTGGGCTCGATATAGTCCGCCAGCCAGATGATCTTCTCCAGCAAACTCATATCTGCCTTTCCCGTGGTGTGCCAGCGGATGGCGTTTTCCACCTCCGGAGAAACGCCGAATTCCAAAGCGGCTGCCGCCGCGCCGGAAAAGGCATGAAGGGCGGCTTCGTATTCCGCACGGTATGAGAAATGCATTATACCACGTTTTTCGCAATACTGCAATTGCTCTTCAACCGGCATTTTCTTGGTGATGTCGTGGAGGATGGCGGCGTTCTCCGCGTCCAGCACATCCGCGCCCCAGCGCCTGGCCAAAGCTGCGGCTGTCTCCCGACAGCCCTGCACATGGGGGATGCGGGATTTCTTGTACCAGGGCTTGGCAAGCTCCCAAAGGGCGTCAGGCTCCGGCCGCACGTCATAGAGCCGGTTTTTGAGGATAAAGCGGTAAACCTCTTTCGGCAGCAGCCCGGCGCCCTTGCCTTCCTTGAGCAGCTGGCGCAGCTCCGTGGAAGAGACGTCCAGTGCTTCTACGCCGATGCGCCGGATTTCGGTGCCGTGATCGTGCCGATAGCTTTCCGAAAGGGCGTCGATCTTCCCTTCCTCCCCTGTCTTCCGGGGATAGGCGGCCACATGCAGGGTCTGCATCAGCCAGTCGCCCCGGTACCAGTCCGGCAGGGTCTCAAACATGTCCGTACCGCAGAGGATCCAAAGCTCGCCCTCCGGGTCTTCGGCCAGCAGACGTTCCACCGTATCGGCGGTGTAGCTCTTCCCCGCGCGTTTGAGTTCCCAGTCCAGCACTTCGAGACCGGGAATGCCTTCAAAGGCCAGGCGGGCCATTTCCAGGCGCTGCATACCGTCCGCGCTGCCCTCGGGCAGCTCTTTATGGGGCGGGATGCCGGCGGGTATCACATAAAGAACGTCCAGCCCCAGCTCCTCAGCTGCGGCGGCAGCGGCCCGCACATGGCCCAGGTGGGGCGGATTGAAGGTACCGCCCAGAAACCCGCGCCGCATCTCAGGCCTTGGGCAGCCGGATCTTCGGCTCCGTGGGGTGGGGGCGGTAAAGCACGAAGCGACTGCCGATGGACTGGATGCCCTCCGCTCCCGTGGCCTCCGCCAGGGCCTGGCAGGCCTCCGCGGCGGTCATGAGGGAGGCTTCCAGCACCCGGCCCTTGATGAGCTCGCGGGCGGTCAGGGCTTCGTCCGCTTCCCTGATCACATTATCGGTCAGGCCGCTTTTTCCCACATAAAGGATGGTGTCCAGCGAATTCGCCAGGCTGCGCAGATAAGCTCTCTGTTTTCCCGTCATATCATTCCATCTCCGTCAGGATGCGTTTCAGCTCCCGCAGGGCGTTGCCCCGGTGGGAGATGCCGTTTTTCTCTTCGCTGCTGAGCTGGGCCATATGCCGCCCGTCGGGAAGCAGGAACAGGGGGTCGTAGCCGAAGCCGTTAGCGCCCCGTTCCTCCCTGGCGATCTCACCGTGCACCTCGCCCCTGGCGGTTATCACTCGGCCGTCCGGCCAGGCAACCGCAATCACTGAGACGAATTTCGCCGCCCGATGTTCCTCATTTTCCAGGTTTTTCAGCAAAAGGGCGTTGCGCTCCGCGTCGCTGCGGTCGTGCCCGCCGCCGTAGCGGGCGCTGTACACCCCCGGCGCGCCGTCCAGGGCGTCCACCATGAGGCCGCTGTCGTCGGCCACGGCGGGGAGGTGGCTTGCCTCCATGACGGCCTTTGCCTTGATGATGGCGTTTTCCTCAAAGGTGGCGCCGGTCTCCTCCGGCTCCACGTCCACGCCGGCCTCCGCCTGGGAGATGACCCGGATGCCCAATTCCCCCAGGATGTCCCGCATTTCAATGAGCTTGGCCTTGTTGTGGCTGGCCAGCACAAAACACTCGTTCTTCATGCCAGCAGCGCCCTCACATAGTTCTCCGGGTCGAAGTCCAGCAGGTCGTCCATCTGTTCGCCCACGCCGATGAGCTTGATGGGGATGCCCAGCTCCCCGGCCACGGCGAAGGCGATGCCGCCCTTGGCCGTGCCGTCCAGCTTGGTGAGCACCAGGCCGGTGACGCCCGCCGCCTCGGAGAACTGGCGGGCCTGGATAAGGCCGTTCTGCCCCGTGGTGGCGTCCAGCACCAGGAGGTTTTCCCGGTCGGCTTCGGGCAGCTCCCGTTCGATGATGCGGTTTATTTTGCTCAACTCGTTCATCAGGTTCGTCTTGTTGTGGAGCCGCCCCGCCGTGTCGCAGATGATGACGTCCGCCTTCCGCGCTTTAGCGGCGGCGATGCCGTCAAAGACTACGGCGCCGGGGTCGGACCCTTCCTCATGGCGTACGATCTCCGCGCCGGAGCGCTGGGCCCAGATGCTGAGCTGCTCTCCCGCCGCGGCCCGGAAGGTATCCCCGGCGCAGAGCAGCACCTTCTTCCCCTCGGAGGTGAAGCGGGCGGCCAGCTTGCCGATGGTGGTGGTCTTCCCAACGCCGTTGACCCCGATCATCAGGATGATGGAGGGAGTGGTGGTGAGGTGCAGGCCGCTGTCCTGGCTGCGCAGCTTTTCCGTCAGCAGCCGCGTGAGTTCTTCCTTGATGTCCTCGCCGCCCCGAATGCCTCCGGCCTTTACGCTGGAGCGCAGCTGGTCAACGGTGCTGACAGCCAGGTCCACGCCCAGGTCTGCGGTGATGAGGGTCTCCTCCAGCTCATCGAAGAACTCGTCGTTGGCACCGGTGAAGCTGTCGAAGATCCCGGTGATGTTCTTCCTTGTCTTGCTGAGCCCGTTCTTGATTTTCTCGAATATACCCATGGTCATTTTCCCTCATTCTTCATAGCGTCTTCCAGCGCCACGCTGATGACGCGGGAGATGCCCTTCTGCATGGTGACGCCGTAGAGCATGTCCGCCTCCTCCATGCTGCCCCGCCGGTGGGTGATGATAAGGAACTGCGTCCTTGCCGACATGGCGCGGGTATAGCGGGCGAAACGGCCCACGTTGTTTTCATCCAGGGCGGATTCGATCTCATCCAGTACGCAGAAGGGCGCGGGGCGCACCTTCAGCATGGCGAAGTACAGGGCGATGGCCACGAAGGCCCGTTCGCCGCCGGAAAGGAGGGTCAGGGTCTTCAGCGCCTTTCCGGGCGGCTGTACCCGGATCTCTATACCACAGTTCAGAATATCATTGGGGTCCTCCAGGATCAGTTCTCCCCGGCCGCCCCCAAAGAGTTCGGTGAATGTCTCGCTGAAGCTCCTGGCTACGGATTCGAATTCCACGCGGAAGATCTTTTCCATCTCCCCCGTCAGCTCCGCGACGATCTGCAGAAGCTCGTCCCGCGCCTTCTCGATGTCGTCCCGCTGGCTGGTGAGGAAGCTGTAGCGCTCGTTCACCCGCTCGAATTCCTCGATGGCCCCCAGGTTCGGGCTGCCCATGGCGTTCATTTCCCGCCGGATCTGGGAAGCGCGCTTCTGCGCCTGGGATAGGTTATCAAGGGGCTGCCGAAGACGCGCAGCCGCGCTGCGGCTAAGCTCATAGTTGTCCCAGAGCTTGTCCAGCAGCTGCTTTTCCTCCATGTCGGCGGCGGCCTTTCGCTGCTCCAGCTGGGCGAACTGCCGTTCCAGCTCGTTGATGGTGCGGTTGGTTTCCTGGGCGGCCTTATCCGCCCGGTTCCGCCGCCCCTCATAATCCTGCCGCAGGCTCATGACCTCCGCAAGCTTGGGGCGCAGCTTGTCCGTCTCTGCCTTGGCGGCAATAGCCTTTTCCCGGAGCGCGTCCATGTCCTGGGACAGGGCTTCGTTTTTCTCCGTCAGTTCCGTTTTCAGGGCTTCACGGCTCTCCCGGTCCCCGGAATATGCGGAAAGCAGCTGCGTCCATTCCTCGATGCCCTGCTCCGTTCCGGCGATCTCCGAGCGGAGGGAGGCTTCCTGGGCCTGCAGGGCGGCGCTGTCGGCGCGGAGCGCTTCCAGCTTGTCGCTGAGGCCCTGTCTGTCCAGCGTACCGGATTCGGCTTCCTCCTGCAAAGCACGGGCCTGAGCCCGGTGACGCCGGGAAGCTTCTTCGGCGGCCTTGTCCGCCGCGAGCAGTTCGTTTTCTTCCTCCCGACTAGCCTTGAGGCTTTTTTCCATATTCTCCGCGCTTTGACGCAACGCTTCCGCCAGGGCTTCGCGCTGTCCAAGCTCGCCCTCCAGCTTCAGGCAGGCGTCCTCAGCGCTTCTTTTTTCTCCCTCCGCCGTCTCAGCGGCGAAAGCGGCGTTTGCCACTTCCTTTTCCAGGGCAGCGCGCTGCGCAGTCAGCTTTCCGAGCTGCTCATCCAGCTCACCCAGCCGCTCTTTCAGGCGCACCAGCTCGTTGGCGCGGCTCAGAGCGCCCACGTTGCGGGCGGCGCTGCCGCCGGTCATGCTGCCGCCGGCGTTGATGAGCTGGCCGTCCAGGGTGACGATGCGCAGCCGTCCGCCGAATTTCCGGGAGACCGCGATGGCGGCGTCCAGGTCGTGAGCCACCACCGTCCGCCCCAGCTGATAGAGGATGACGCCCCGGTATGCTTCGTCGAATCTCACCAGACGGGAGGCGATGCCCTCCACGCCGGGCATCTGCTCCAGGCCAGGCTCCTTCAGCTCGCTGCCGTGCATGGCGCTCATGGGCAGGAAGGTGGCCCGGCCCGCGTCCAGCTTTTTCAGAAGGTTGATCGCTGCCTTGCCGTCCTCCTCCCGGTCTACTACGATGCTTTGCAGCCCGTTGCCCAGGGCGGTCTCCACCGCCACGGTGTACCGGTCCTCGGTGCTGATGAGCTCCGCCACGGTCCCATGGATATGCTTGAGATTGCCACGATCCCGCTCCCGCATGACAACGCGGACGGCTTTGGAAAAGCCTTCGTACTCCCGCTCCATATCGGCAAGGAGATTTGCGCGGGATCGGGCGCTGTTTTCTTCCATTTTCGCGCTGCGCAGCTGATCCGTCAGCTCTTCCAGCTTCTGACGGCGCGCTGTGAGGCGCAGGGCGTAGCCCCGGCAGGTATTGGAGGCCGAAGCCGCGGCTTCCCGCTGTTCTTCCAGCTGCTTCTTCGTCTCCGAAAGTGCGGCTTCCTCCCCTTCCAGACGCTGCTTCTGCTGAGAAAGCTCTTCCAGGGCCGCTTCCCTGCGAAGGCGCAGAGATTCCAGCGAGCCTTGCAAAGCCGCGCGCCGGGCATCCTCTGCGGCGGCGGCGCTTTCCTCCGCCGCGGACCTTTTCAGCAGCGCTTCCAGCTTCGACGACGCTTCATCCACGGCGCTGGCGGCGGCGCCCGTATCGGCAAAGAGGGCGCTGCGCTTCTCTTCCAGGGCTTCCAGCTCTGCTTCCAGGCGCCTTAGCTGCGCCTGCCGCTCCTTAAGCTTCTGCCGCAGTTCCGCTTCCCGCTCGCTCTGGCGGCTCTGTTCTTCCTCCAGGCGGCGCAGGCTGCCCAGGTTACCCTGCTGCTCCGCTTCCAGAGCGGCTCTTTCGGCCTCCAGGGAGGAAACGCTTTTCTCCCCCTCGGAAATGCCGCTGCGCAGGGTTTCGGCGGTCTCGTCGGCGCTGCGGATGCCCTCGCTGCAGCGTTCGGATTCCTGGTACAAGCCCTCCAGGGCTTCCTTTTCATTGCTGAGAGAGACGGACACTTCTTCATAGGACTGGTTCAGGCTCCGGCTGCGCTCCGTCAGCTTATCCAGAGCGTCCATCCAAAGGGCGATCTCCAGCCCCCGCAGCTCATCCCGCAGGAGGAGATACTTCTTCGCGGCCTCCGCCTGCTTCCGCAGGGGTTCCACCTGCAGCTCCAGCTCGGCGATCTTATCCCCCACCCGCAGGAGGTTTTCCCCCGTCTTTTCCAGCTTCCGCTCCGTCTCTTCCTTCTTGTGGCGGAACTTGGAGATGCCGGCGGCCTCCTCGAAGATCTCCCGCCGGTCGGCGGACTTGGCGGCCAGGATCTCGTCCACGCGGCCCTGGCCCACCAGGGAATAACCGTCCCGGCCCAGGCCCGTGTCCATCAACAGCTCGTTCACGTCTTTCAGGCGCACGGACTGCTTGTTGATGAAGTATTCGCTCTCGCCGCTGCGATAATAGCGGCGGGTGATGGCGACTTCGTCCGAATCCGTCTTCAGGCTGCGGTCCTCGTTGCCCAGGATCAGGCTCACCTGGGCAAAGCCGCTGGGGCCCCGCTGGGCCGTCCCGCCGAAGATCACGTCCTCCATCTTGGCGCCCCGCAGCGTCTTGGAACGCTGCTCGCCCATGACCCAGCAGATGGCGTCGGAAATATTCGATTTTCCGCTTCCGTTCGGCCCCACGATGGCGATGACCCGCTTCTCAAAGGGGAGGATCACCTTTTCGGGGAATGATTTGAAGCCCTGGATCTCAAGCGCCTTCAGATACAATGGTCTTCCGCTCTACTTTCCTAATCTTCTGTGAAGCTGCGTTTTCTCAAAAACAGCATATATAGCCATAATAGAATTATATTACCACAACATCTTCCCGATTTCAACGGTTTCCGGTGGAAAAGCGTCTCCGGAAACGGAAATCCCCTCCAGCCCGAATTCCCACTGCAGGGCCAGCAGGTTGGCCTTTTTCCGCCCCGTCATTTGGGAAACATGGCTGGCTGCCACCAGCAGCTCCACCTTTCTGGGCATACGCGGAAGTGCGCGCATCTTTTCCCTGGCCAGGTCCAGATACAGCTTGCTGTAGACCAGTTCCCCCAGCGCGGGATGATACGCGCCGCCTACAGCCTCCCCGCCGGAGAGTGCTTCCGTGGGATTCAGTCCCAGGCGCAGGATGGGGATGCCCGCCCGCAGGAAAAGGGCGGCGATGGGCGCGCAGGTCTCCACTGCGTCGGAAACGGTGTGGGCCCGGTACTTCCCCGCCCGCCATAGGGCTTCCAGGGCTGTGCTCCGGAGGATCACCGTGGGATACACGCGCACGCCGTCGGGCTGCAGGGCGGCCAAGGCCTCCGCCGTATGATAATCGAGCTCCGGGCTCGCGCCGGGCAGGCCGGTCATCATCTGCAGCACGAGACCCATTCCCGACGCTTTCACCAGGCTTGCAGCCCGGACCGTATCCTCCGCCCTATGTCCCCGCCCGGAGAGGCGCAAAACCCGATCATACATGCTCTGGGCTCCCAGCTCCACCGTCTCCACCCCGTAAGCCTTCAAAAGTGAAAGCTTCTCAGCCGTCACGGCGTCCGGCCGGGTGGAGACCCGGATGGAGCGGAGGAAGCCCTCCTTCCGGTAAGGCAGGGCGGCCTCCAGCAGGGAACGCTGCAAGTCCTCCGGCACGGCAGTGAAGCTTCCACCATAGAAAGCCAGCTCCGCGCCTCCAGCAGTTACTTTCTTCGCTTCCTCCAATGCCTGTACCACGTCTTCGGCCCCGGCAGGACGAAGGCTGCCCGAAATCGTGCGTTGGTTGCAGAACACGCAGTCATTCGGACAGCCCAAATGGGGGACGAATACGGGGATGATGCTGTTTCGCGGCGTCATGCCCGATCTCCCCGAAAACGCTCGTAGGCGGCCTGAGCGGCTGCCTGCTCCGCTTCCTTCTTGGAAAAGCCGCTGCCTTCCCCGGCCACCTCGCCGGCGTAGACCACCTGAGCGGTAAAGACCTTGCGGTGGTCCGGCCCGCTCTCGCCCACCATGCGGTAGGTGGGGGCGCTGATTCCCAGTCGCTGTACGGCTTCCTGCAGCAGCGTCTTGTAATCATGCTTGGCAGCGGCGGCCTTTTTGATTTTGGGGAGGATGGTGCGGCCCAGGAATTCCCTGGCAGCAGCTTCCCCGCCGTCCAGATATATGGCGGCCAGCACCGCCTCAAAGGCGTCGGCGATCATGCTGGGGCGCTGATGCCCGCCGCCCATGGCTTCCCCTCTGCTGAGGCGCAGCTGCTCCCCCAGGCCCAGAGGCTCGGCGGATTCCACCAGGCTGGCTTCGCATACCAGCTCGGCCCGGAGGCGGGTCATCTCCCCCTCTGGCTTATCCCCGTAGGTCTGATACAGGGCCTCGGCCACCACAAAGCCCAGGATGGAATCCCCCAGGAATTCCAAGCGCTCGTTGCAGCCCTTGTGCCCCAGGCCCCGCTCGTTGGACCAGGAGGAGTGGGTCAGGGCCAGAGCCAGCAGCGCCGGGTCCCTGAAGGTATAGCCGAGGCGCTTTTCCAGCTCAGACACGGTCCGCCTCCGCGCTCTCCGCCAGCATGGCGCTCAGTTCACCGGCCAGGTCGGCGGAAGCCAGCTTCGCTGCCTGCCGAATGGCGGAGCAGATGGCTTTTGCGTTGCTGGAGCCGTGGGCCTTCACCACGGGCTTGTTGATGCCCAGGAAGACGGTGCCGCCCACTTCGGTATAGTCCATGCTCTTCTTGAATTCCCTGAGGCTGCCCTTCACCAGGGCCCCGGCCAGCTTGCTCAGGCCGTTCTTATAGAAGACCTGCTTGAGGCCGTCCCCCATATAGATGGCGGTGCCCTCAATTGCCTTCAGCATCACATTGCCGCTGAATCCGTCGGTCACCAGCACGTCGCAGGCGCCGGAAAAGACGTCCCGCGCTTCCACGTTGCCCACGAAATCCAGCTTTCCGGCCTGGGCGTCCCCAGTGAGCAGAGCGAAGGTCTCCTTCTGCATGCTTCCGCCCTTGGTCTCCTCCGTGCCGATGTTCAGAAGGCCGATCTTCGGATTGTTCTTCCCAAGGTAGCTTTGGGCCAGGATCTTCCCCATATAGGCAAACTGCTGCAGGTATTCCGCGGAGCACTCCGCGTTGGCGCCGCAGTCGATGAGGACGCAGCCCCCGGTCTTGGAGGGCAGAATGGGGGCAAGGGCAGCCCGGCGTACGCCCCGGACGCGCTTGACCACCAGGGTGGCACCGGAAAGGAGGGCGCCGGTGCTGCCGGCGCTGACGGCGGCGTCCGCATCCCCGTCCCGCAGCTTGTAGAGCATGACGGCCATGGACGAATCCTTCTTATCCCGCACGGCGCGGGCCGGGTCGTCCTCCATGGTCACCACATCGGAGGCGTTGGCGATCTCCAGGCCCTTGGGCAGGTTCTGCAGGCCCAGTTCCTGGACGCAGCGGAGGATGGCTTCGGCGTTGCCCACCAGGATGATCTCCGCCTTTACTTCCTCTACCGCCTGTATCGCGCCTTTAACGACCTCCATCGGGGCGTTGTCGCCGCCCATAGCGTCCACTATGATCTTCATGTCCATCCTCCCGTCACGCTTTGTCCAGCTCTGCGATCACATCCAGTGCTCGTTTACTGAGCTCTGCGTTCTTGTTTCTCTTTCCCCGGACCCGGTAGCCCAGGGGCTCGATGATCCCATAATTCACGTTCATGGGCTGAAAATCGGCCACGCTTTCATCGCTGATATAGGCCGCCAGGGCCCCGATGGCCGTCTGCCGGGTGAAATCCAGGGGTTCCTTCCCCAGCAGTTCCCTTGCGGTCTGCAATCCGCAGAGGAGGCCGGAGGCGGCAGATTCCACATAGCCTTCCACCCCCGTGACCTGTCCGGCGAAGCGGATGCGCTTATCGGCCTTCAGCCGGTACTGCCCGTCCAGGTGCCGGGGAGAATCGATGTAGGTATTGCGGTGCATGACCCCGTAGCGCACGTATTCCGCGTCGTGCAGGGCCGGGATCATGGAAAAGACCCGTTTCTGTTCCCCGAAGATCAGATGGGTCTGAAAGCCCACGATGTTGTAAAGGCTTCCCTCGAAGTTGTCCCGCCGCAGCTGCACCACGGCGTAGGGCTCCCGCCCGGTGGCGGGGTCCGTGATGCCCCGCGGCTTCAGGGGCCCGTAACGCAGGGTATCCACCCCCCGCCGGGCCATGACCTCCACAGGCATGCAGCCCTCGAAAACGCCACTGTCCTCAAAGCCGTGGACCGGGGCCTCCTTGGCGGAAGCCAGCTCCCGGTGGAAGGCCTCGTATTCCTCCTTCGTCATGGGGCAGTTCACATAATCCGCGCTGCCCTTCCCATAGCGGGAGGCGAAAAAGGCGAAGTCCATATCCACGCTCTCCATGGTGACGATGGGGGCCGCCGCGTCGTAGAAATGCAGGTCGGCCTTTCCGCCCAGGAGGGCCAGGAGCTTGTCCGACAAGGCCTCCGAGGTCAGGGGGCCTGTGGCGAAGATCACGATCCCCTCCGGGATCTCCGTGACCTCGCCGGGCACGATCTCCACGTCCGGCAGGGCGCGGATGGCCTCCGTGACGCTAATTTCAAAGCCCTTGCGGTCCACCGCCAGGGCGCTGCCGGCTTCCACACGGTTAGCATCCGCGCAGCGGATGATGAGGGAATCCAGCTGCCGCATCTCCTCCTTCAGGAGGCCCACAGCGTTTATCGGGTCGGCGGAGCGAAGGGAATTGGAGCAGACCAGCTCGGCGAAATTCTCCGATACATGGGCGGGGCTCTTCTTATCCGGCTTCATCTCCCGCAGGCGCACGGGGATCCCCCGGCGGCTCAGCTGCCAAGTGGCCTCGCAGCCGGCCAGGCCGGCCCCCACCACGGTCACGGCGGGTGTCATTCCTTCCCCTCCGCCTTCCTGGTGCGGGTGGTCTTTCCCTTCGCTGCGGCGGCCTTGCTCTTGGGGGCAGTTTTGGCCGCAGCGCTCTTTTTTTCCTTCGCGGCAGGCTTTGCTGTTTCTTCCGCCGCCGCAGCTTCGCCGCCCTCGGCAGTCTTCTTCTTATAGCCCCGCTTGTCCTCCGGCAGGAAATTGGGGCACGCCTCGTTGATGCAGAAGGGCTTGCGATAGCCACGGCCGGAACGCTTGAACATGGTCTTGCCGCATTCCGGGCAGTCGTCCTTCACAGGCACGTCCCAGGTCATGAACCCGCAATCGGACACGAATTCGCAGGCATAGTAGGTGTAGCCCTTCTTGCTGGTGCGCTTCAGGATACGACCGCCGCATTTGGGGCAGCGGCCCGGCATCTCGATGACGATGGGCTTGGTGAAGGTGCACTCCGGGTAGCCGGGGCAGCCCAGGAAGCGCCCGAAGCGGCTGGATTTCACCACCAGGTTCTTCCCGCAGTTGGGGCAGATCTCATCCGTCACCTCGTCGGGCACCTTGATGCGCACGCCCTTGAGGCCCTCCTCCGCGTCGCTGAGCTCCTTGCTGAAGTCCCCGTAGAAATCGCTGAGGACATTCTTCCAGGGCTTTTCCCCCTCTTCCACCCGGTCCAGCTGGGCTTCCATATTGGCGGTGAACTGCACGTCCACGATATTGCCGAAGCGGTCCTCCATGAATTTGGTGACCGTCTCACCCAGGGCGGTGGGCCTCAGCTGCTTGCCCTCCTTCACCACATACTCCCGGTCCAGGATGGTGGAGACGGTGGGGGCGTAGGTGCTGGGGCGGCCGATGCCCTTTTCCTCCATGGCGCGGATCAGGGTATCCTCCGTGTAGCGGGCGGGCGGCTGGGTGAATTTCTGCTCCTCCTTCAGCTTCCGCAGGGTGAGCTCGTCCCCCTCCCGGAGGAGCGGCAGGGACTTCACCTTCTCCTCCTCGTCCTTCTGGGAATCGTATACCTTGGTGAAGCCGGGGAATTTCAGCTGGGAGGCGGCGGCCTTGAAGACATGGCCCGCGCTCAATACGTCCACCGCCACGTTGTCATAGACGGCGTTGGCCATCTGGGAGGCCACGAAGCGCCGCCAGATGAGGCGGTAGAGCCGGTACTGCTCCTCCGTCAGGTCCTTCCGGATCTTCTCCGGGGTCAGCTCCACATTGGCGGGGCGGATGGCCTCGTGGGCGTCCTGGGCGTTCTTCCCCGTGCGGAAGACCCGGCCCTTTTCGGGATAAAACTCCTTGCCGTATTCCCGCTGGATGAAGGCCTTGGCAGCCGCCGCAGCCTCGGCGGAGATGCGCAGGGAGTCGGTACGCATATAGGTGATGAGGCCCGCGCTGTCCTGCCCGGCCACGGGCAGGCCTTCATAGAGGGCCTGGGCCACGGCCATGGTGCGCCGGGGCGTCATGTTCAGGCGGCGGGAAGCCTCCTGCTGCAGGGTGGAGGTGATGAAGGGGGCCGCGGGAGAGCGGGGCTTGTCCGTGCGCTTGACGGACTTCACCGTGAAGGGGGCGTCCTTCACCGCGTCCATGACCGCGTCCACCTCGGCGCGGCTGTGCAGCTCCTTCTTTTTCTTCTCGGTGCCGTAATAGTGGGCGGTGAAGGTCTCCTGGGAGCCCGAGGCGCTGAGCAGCGCGTCCAGCAGCCAGTATTCCTCCGGCACGAAGGCGCGGATCTCCTCCTCCCGGTCCACCACCAGCCGCGTCACCACGGACTGCACCCGCCCGGCGGAAAGGCCCCGGCGGATCTTCGTCCACAGGAGGGGGCTCAGCTTATAGCCCACGATCCGGTCCAGGATGCGCCGGGCCTGCTGGGCGTCCACCAGCCCCATGTCGATGCTGCGGGGCTTTTTGATGCCCTCCAGCACCACGTTTTTGGTGATCTCGTTGAAGGTGACCCGGAGGGTCTTTTCCGGGGGCAGCTCCAGCAGCTCGCAGAGATGCCAGGAGATGGCCTCCCCTTCCCGGTCCGGGTCGGTGGCCAGGTAGACCCGGTCCGCCTTGGCCGCTTCCTCCTTCAGCTTTTCGATGGTCTCCTCCCGGTTGGGGATGGGGCGGTAATCCGGCACGAAGCCGGCTTCGATATCCACGCCCAGGGTGCTCTTGGGAAGGTCCCGAAGATGGCCCATGCAGGCGGTGACCCGATAATCCGGGCCCAGGTATTTCTCGATGGTCTTAGCCTTCGTGGGGGATTCCATGATGACCAGTGATTTTCCCATTGTCCTCCGACGCTCCTTGATCTATCTCGGCCTTGAGACTATTGAAAACGGACCAGAAGCCGATACCTGCCGTTTTCCTCCCGCACATAGCCCTTGAGAAGCAGCATGGTGAGGGCGGCCATGGCGCTCTGGGCGCTGAGACCGCTTTGGCGGATAAGCTCGTCCTTGTAGCAGGCGCCGCCAGCAAGGACCTCCACGGCCTTCAATTCCGGCTCCGTCAAGCTCTCCAATTGTTCTGATAGTGAACTATAATCTACGCTTTCATCCTTGTCAATAGCTTCTTTTGTCGGTTTTTCCCCGCTTTCCGCCCCGATCCGGGCCGCTTTCCGCAGGAGGTCCGGGTAGCGGAAGCCATATTCCTCCAGGATATCCGCCCCGCTGCGGATGAGCTGGGCCCCGTCCCGGATGAGGGCGTTGGAGCCCTGGAAGCCGGGGTCGTCCACCGCGCCGGGGACCACGAACACGTCCCTTCCCTGCTCCTGGGCATGGGCGGCGGTGATGAGGGCGCCGCTTCTGGCCGGGGCCTCCACCACGGTGACGCCCAGGCTGAGGCCGCTGATGATGCGGTTGCGGCGGGGGAAGCTGTAACGGGTGGCGGTGCTGCCGGGCGGGTATTCGCTCACCAGGGTCCCCGCGCGCTCCACGGCTTCCTGGAGCTGGGTGTTCCAGGCGGGATAGACCACATCCACGCCCGTTCCCAGCACGGCGATCACCGTGCCGCGGGCTTCCAGGGTGCCCTTGGCGGCGGCGCTGTCGATGCCCTCCGCCAGGCCGGTTACGACCACGCCGCCCTTTTCCGTCAGCTCGGCGGCGATGCGCGATGCTGTGTCCTTCCCGTAGGCGGATGCCTTTCTCGTCCCCACCACGCCGATGCAGAGCCTGTCGTCCACAGGCGGCAGCTTACCTTTAATATAAATCACCGGAGGCGGGTCCTCGATGCTCCGCAGCCGGTCCGGATAATCCGCGTCCTGGAGGCAAAGGATGCCCACGCCCATTTTCCGGCAGCGCTCCTCGATGGCCTCGGCCTCGGAAATATCCTTGTTCTTCAGCGCCCGCAGGTCCGCGTCCCGCAGGCCTTCCACCTCACGCAGGTCGGCAGGCGCCGCCAGGAACAGCTCCCTTGCCGAGCCCACGGAGCGCAGGCAGCGGCGGGCGATCCGGGGGCTGACGCCCGATTGGGCCAGCCAGAGCCAATAGCGAAGATCAGACATGCTTTTCCCTCTCCCGATAGACCTCCCACATGAGCACCGCCGCGGCAGCCGCCGCATTGAGGGACTCCGCCCCCGGCGCCATGGGGATGCGTATGATCTTATCCGCCGCGGCCAGCACCTTTTCCCCCAGGCCGTGGCCCTCGTTCCCCACCGCCAGGGCAAAGCGCTCCGGGAACCGGAAGGAGCCCGCCCGCTCCGCCTTTTCCGCAAGGGCGGCGGCATAGATGGGAAGGCCCTCCTCCCGCAGCTCCTCCAGGGCTTCCCCCACGTCGGGACGCTCCCAGATATTCAGGCGGAAGACTGCGCCCATGCTGGAGCGCACGGCCTTGGGGCTCCAGGGGTCTGCGCAGGATCCGGCCAGCAGGATGCCGTCGAAGCCGAAGGCCGCCGCCGTGCGGATCATGGTGCCCACGTTGCCGGGGTCCTGCATATCCTCCGCCAGCAGCACCCGTCCGAAGACAGGGCCCCGCTCCTCGGGGATGGGGACGGTGAACAGCACCTCCGGCGCGCTTTTCATGGGGGACACATAGGCCAGCAGCTCCTCCGTCACCCGCAGGCAGCGGACGCCGTCGGGCATATCCGGCGATTCCTCGCTTGTCAGCACGGTCTTCGGCATCAGGCCGGAGGCCAGGGCTTCCACCAAGAGCTTTCGCCCCTGGCCCAGCAGCAGGCCGGCGCTCCGCCGGGCCTCCTTGTCCCCCGCCAGGCGGCGGAACTCCGCCACCAGGGGGTTGTGGCGGCTGGTGATCCTCTCTTCCATGTTCACTCCCCCCCTTTCTCTGCCTCCGGGCTCGCCAGCAGGGCTTTCAGCGCCCGGACGGCGGCTGCCGTCATCTCCGGGCTTCCCTTGCCGTCCACGGTCCAGTCCGCCAGGCAGGCATAGAACTGATGATCGCCCAGGTCCCGGATGACGGCTTTGTCCCCCACCCAGATCCTTCTTCCGCTCTCGTCCTCCGTGGCGATGCCGTAGTCCGCCAGGAGCTGGAAGGTCTCGTCCTCCTTGACGTAGCGGGCGGACTCCTCCTCGTTCATGAGGAAGATGGTGTACTCCGGCAGGGAGAGATAGAGCAGGGCCTGATACCGCCCTGTCTCCGGCGACTCCTCATCCTTCATGGTCACGGTGACGATGTTCACCAGGGCTTTCCCGTCCCCGTTCACGTCCCCCGCTGCTTCGGCAAACAGCTCCGACAGGGCGGAAGCGTCGCTGCGGGCGATGCCTGTATCGGAGACCACGGCCACATTCAGGTCGTATTTCTCCTTTTTCAGCGCCCCCACCGTCATCCAGATCGCCGCCCCGGCCAGGAACAGCACCAGGATGCTGAGCTTGCCGTAGTGATACCAGAAAACGTTGATGAACCAATAGATAAAGCCTTTTTTCGGCGTTTCTTCCATGTCCGCATCTCCAAATCATCCGTGATCGGCTTCCGTGGGAAGCAGTATAGCAGGCAGCGCCGGATATTTCAATCGGGCGCGATCTCCCTGGGAAGCTCGTCCGCCTGCGCCGTCAAACGTCCGTAGGTCTCCGGGCGGCGGTATTTCCACCCCATGATCTCTTCCCGGCGATAGCTCCGCAGGGCTTCCAGATCCAGCTCTCCGAGGCAGACGCCCTCGCCTTCCGGCGCTTCCATCACGCACATATCCCGCGCGCCCGGCTCCTCCCGAAGCCAGGCCACGCCGTCAAAGAGGGTGCTGCGGCCGTTGCAGTCCGGGTGGGGCGCGGGATAATTGCAGGTGGCGACGGCCACCATATTCTCATAGGCCCTGGTCCGCAGCGCGGACAGCCGGTTTATCTCCATGGGGCAGGCGTTGGGGGCCAGGATCAGCTCCGCACCCTTGAGCATGAGGATGCGGGCGCTCTCCGGGAATTCCCGGTCAAAGCAGATCATGGCGCCGACCTTCACCTTTTCCCCCCGTATGTCCAGCTCCGTCACGAAGAAGCCGTCGCCGGGGTCAAGCACCCGTTCCTCGTCAAAGGCGCAGGTGTGGACCTTGGCATAGCGGAGCCTGGGATCCCCGAAACGGTCAAACAGGACCAGGCTGTTTCTCGGCCTGGGCGCATGCTTTTCCAGGAAGGTGACGCCGACGGCCATATCCAGCTCCGCCGCCAGCGCGCCGAAAGCGGAGACGAAATCCCCCTCCGCCTCCACGGCCAGGGCTTCCAAGTCGTCTGCGCCCTGGGGGATACGGTAGCCGCTGCTCCACATCTCCGGGAACAGGGCGATGTCCGCCCCCCTGTCCTTTGCCTCCCGGCAGGCCGCCATGCCCTTTTTCA
>JAEEGK010010775.1_pt1 | contig 21048 bp, 16 predicted proteins | sample 8958771 | NCBI WGS metagenome assembly JAEEGK01 (sample SAMN16246547, study PRJNA631951) | gut metagenome | biome: gut microbiome; feature: rumen; material: SC-attached | host: Bos | place: Iran: Karaj | collected 2018-10
ATGGTATCCTTTCTGACAGATAGATAACCTTATTAAGAGTAAATATATTCATATGTCTGTGCAAGACTAACTTCTAGCATCATAAGTTATGTAAACCAAAGTATGGAAATAAAAATTTCATTTAAGGACTAAAATTTTCTGACTATTTATTTCTTATAGCTATTTTGTGTTACAATTTAGCTATATATGACATGAGAGCTTCCTTGTTCTCTCTTGCTGTAGTCGTAGGTCTTCCAAGATCATCCCTTGCACCTATGGCACATTTTACTTCTATAAATGAAAGCTCTTTTTTGTTCTTTGCTTCTTCCAAAGCCTTATCAAGCTCTTCGTAGCTGTCAACGCATACAGCATTTGGATAACCGCAGGCTTTTGCAACACCTGTAAGGTCTATATCATCAGCCACGGTATTCATTCCGCCTACCGTCTCATGAGCTCCGTTGTTTATAACTACATGGATCATGTTTGTAAGTCTGTTTGATCCCATAAGTGCCATAGAACCCATATGCATGAGTACCGCGCCGTCTCCGTCAATGCACCAAACTCTAGCCTCTGGCTTATTGATCGCTATACCCATGGCAATGGAACTGCTGTGCCCCATAGAGCCGACTGTCAAAAAGTCCCTGCTGTGGTCCTGACCGTTTGCTTCCCTTATCTCAAATAATTCCCTGCTTGCTTTTCCAGTTGTTGATACGATGATATCATCACCTGTATACTTAACGATATGTCTGATTATCTCTTCACGACTCATTTCATAGTCGTTCTTATAGACTACTTTTTCATCGTATGATAGAGCACCTTTTCGTACAACAAACGCAGCACTCTTTCCCTGTTCAAACAGTTCTCTGTATTCTTTCATCCTTGCACTGATATCATCTATGTCAGTATCTTTATCTATCACAGAATAAGCGATATCCATATCTTCCAGGAGTTTGCATGTGACCTTTCCCTGGTAAACATGCTGGGGCTCGTCATGAACTCCGGGTTCACCTCTCCAGCCTACAATGAAGAGGACAGGGATAGCATATACAGCATCATTTAAAAGTGAAGCGACAGGGTTTATGATATTGCCCTCACCGCTGTTTTGCATATATACAACAGGTACCTTCCCCGTTGCAAGATGATAGCCTGCCGCAAGTGCAGTGCAGTTGCCTTCGTTTGCAGCTATCACATGATGCTCTTTATCTATTCCGTATGTATTCATCAGATAATTGCACAGTGCCTTAAGCTGTGAATCCGGCACTCCGGTATAAAAATCAGCTCCAATGGCTTGTATGAGTTCTTCTACTTTCATTATTATTCACCCAGTTTTCTTTCAAGTTCATGCAGTTCATCAACAGTATCCAGCTCAGCTATGGCGCCTTCCATTATCTGCCATACCTTAAGCTTAAGATCTTTACATATGCTGTCAACGACATCATCCCAGAAAAGATCTTCATATCCATCCTTGCCGTATCTGTCCTCGACTGCATCGGCTATCATGACTGCCTCATTCATTTTAAGGTATGATACACCGACCATGTTAGGGCAGTCGGTCACACCTTTGCCGACTCTTGTTATGATCCCGTTATCATCCGTCTCAAATCCCCAGTCATTAACAAAGCCTGCTCTAAATATTCCATAGTAAGCCGAATAATCCGGATGATTCACAAACAGCTCATCATCCATGACATAAAGATCTGCCTCGCAGACAAAGCAGTCATCAGATCTTAATATATCTCTTGCGACATATATGGAAGATATGTTGTTTACTGTCTCATAGTAAGGATTCTTTATGATGTGAATATTTGGATATTCATCAAGAAGAGAATCAAACTGATCACCCAGATATCCGACAACTATATATATATCCTTTACATCAGCCTTTATCAGTCCGTCTATAACGGTCTTTATCATGGGCTTTCCAAGCACAGGTATGAGAGGCTTTGGTGTTGTCTCTGTAAGAGGCCTCATCCTTGTTCCCATTCCCGATGCCATAAGTATCGCTTTTGCCATCTGCTTTTCCTCTTATTTACAGTTCATCTATGAGAGAGATGATCTGCTTTATTGGCATGAGTCTGCTGTCAACTTCCTTGGCCCTGTGATACTTTAAGATATCCTTGGCCGTCTGCTCCATTGCAGGGAATGCGCTTCTTGTCAGCTGGTTTGCATAGATTACTATGTTGACACCGTGAGCAGACAGTTCTGCTTCTGTTATCGTATTGAATGAAGAAGGCACAACCACGATAGGGGTCAACTTATCTGTTTCTCTGAACTTATCACAGAATTCAAGTATCTCGTCAGGCTCCTTTTTACGGCTGTGTATCATGATGCCGTCTGCTCCTGCTTCAACATAAGCCTTTGCTCTAGTCAGTGCATCATCCATGCCCTGTTCAAGAATCAGGCTCTCGATACGAGCGATTATCATGAAATCAGCAGTTAGCTGTACCTGTTTTCCGGCTTTGATCTTTTCACAGAAATGCTCAATAGTATCCTGAGTCTGCTTTACCTCTGTTCCAAAGAGTGAATTCTTCTTAAGACCAACCTTATCCTCAATGATGACGGCAGAAACACCCATCTTTTCAAGAGATCTTACCGTATACACGAAGTGCTCTGTAAGTCCGCCCGTATCTCCGTCAAATATGATAGGCTTTGTCGTTACCTCGGTAACATCATCTATTGTACGGAATCTGCTCGTCATATCGACAAGCTCGATATCAGGCTTTCCCTTTGCTGTGGAATCACAAAGCGAGCTTATCCACATGGCATCAAACTGATCAAGTTCACCGCCGTTTTCAACGATGGTCTTTTCAGCTATAAGACCTGTAAGACCGCTGTGAACCTCAATAGTCTTTACTATATCGCAGATATCTATGAGCTTTCTTAGTCTAGGACGTCTGTATTCAGGCATCGCAAGTCTTTCTCTCATAATTGTATCCACATGTTTTACCTTTTCATTGTATGTATACGGAACATCGATGATCTTTCCGCCATACTCTGAAAGCAGTTTTTCAACATTGTCCCTTACAGCCTTCATCGGCTCTTCAAGCCAGTTGTCTCCGTGAATGACATAATCGGGACGAAGCTCATTTATCACGTCATCATACATGATGGTATCCTGTACTATCACCTTTGATACCTCCGGTATCTCTTCAACCAGCTTCATCCTTTCTTCAAATGAGATGGTCGAAAATCTGTTGAATCTGATCATTGCCTTGTCGCTTATGACACCGACGATGACATCTCCGTACTTTTTCGCCTCTCTTATGATATTCATATGTCCGTCATGGATAACATCCGTACAAAAGCATGTATAAACAGTTGCCATGTCAAAATCCTTTCATCAATCGTTATACTTTGCGGGGATAGATATGTTGTAATGCTTAAGTCCCGCTTCAAATACCTCAAAGAAATCCTTTATATCCTGTTCATCGATAGCACCGAGTGCACACAGTCTGAACGTGTTTGTCGTTGATATCTTTCCGGGATAGATAGTAAATCCTCTCTCGTAGCAATAGTTATGTATCTTTGTAAAATCCCAGTTGGGATCATCGGGATATATGACAGATACAACGAGTCCCGACTGCCACTCTCTCTTTATGACATCTCTAAATCCGAGCTTATCCAGTCCGTCATGGATCGCGTTGAAGACTCTGGTGTGTCTTGCCCACTTAGCATCTTCGCCTTCTTCAAAGTATTCCTTTAAACCCTGGATTGTAGCATATATAGTCTGAACGGGAGGAGTGAAATGCATCTCCCCTGTCTTTTCAAAGTATTCATACTGTAGATATAGATTGCAGTAATAAGATCTCTTTGGATAATTCTTTGATCTTATTATCTCTTTAGTCTTACCAATGATAAATGACAGGCCGGTCATGGCCATAAGACCTTTTTGTGCGGATGCCATGCAGAAGTCGATGTTGTCTTCATATACATTGATGGGGCGCATAGCAAGTGTGGATGTCGTATCTACCGTAAAAATCGCTCCGTACTTATGAGCCAGTGCTCCTATCTCTCTGATAGGATTCAGTATGCCTGTTCCTGTCTCATTGTGAGTGGTATGAACAAGCTTTATATCGGGATTTTCCTTCAGTGTCTGCTCGACCTTGTCAAGATCAGGGAGCTCATCTACCTTAAACTTAAGATCTATATGGGGCAATCCGTAGTATTCGCATATCTCAACCGCTCTGGTACTGTATGCACCGTTATTAACTACCATCACCTTTCCGCCTTCAGGAACAAGTGAGTTTATGCAGATATCGATATTTATCGTTCCTGAACCGCAAAACAGAACTGATGTATAGTCATCAGTCTTTGCATGGACTGTCTTTAAAAGATCTTCTCTTAGTCCCTTCATCAGGCCCGCAAATTCCTGCTCTCTCGGACATATATCCGGTACGACCTGAGCATACTTTACGGTATCAGTCGTCGTTGACGGACCGGGGTTTAACAAAATGTTACGTTTGATCGCTTCCATTTACTGAATACTCCTTTTTATCATCTCTTAGAATACTCTATGAGTTTGCCTATGATATAACGTGCTCCTACTTCTCCGCTCTTTCCAATGTTGAACAGGTATTTTTCTCTGATCTTGGCTATTGACTCCTCAGAGAATACCTCATCATTAAGAAGTCTGTGTACTGCATCGGCAAGAGTATTTAACTTATCCGTATCAACAGATATACCTATCTCATCTCTTACAGCCACATCAAACGGCTCTATTTCGATCTCTTTATAATCCGGATTCATGATCTTCATAGGTGTATTGATGTAAAGCGTAGGTCTTAAAGTCGTAAACGAATACTCAAATGCTATTCCCGACCAGTCTGTCAAGAGCACATCCGCATCGAATACAGTCTTGTTTGAAGAGAAATCCATCTGAAGCTCAAAGTCCTCATGATCCTTGTATTTTTCTTTTATAGTTAAGAGCTTGTCTTCAAAGTGTCTTACATACTGAGGATGTGGACGAAGGATAACGTGATATCCCTTGCCCAGTATCTGATCAAGTATCTCATCGATGCAAAGATCTATAAGGTTATCCTGCTGCCATGACGGAGCAATAAGGATCTCTTTTATACTCCTTCCTTCTCTGTCAGATGGCTTATACTGCGAGATCATGTCATCAATAAGACCGTATCCCGTGCGTACAAGATTCTTCTCAGGCAGGTTATAGAGTTTCTCCTGTGCCCTTATCTCTCGCTCAGTAAGCTCGTTAGGAATAAAGATAGTATTAAAGTTATCCAGAGCGTGTTTCCTGTAGCTTAGGTTGACATCGCCCATGGCATGATCCATGTAGATGTATTCTATATTGTCCTGGACAAGTGATTTCTTGATATGGTAGGTCTGAAGGTCCGGAGTCGTCATTACCATTATATCCGCTTCAAGCTTCATCATCAGAACAATGAACTTGTTCTCGCCGATATAGTAAGTCTGAAATCTGTCAGAGCTCATCTTGAATACTTCATCGTTCGGATCACCGCTGATATAATGGATCACTATATCCGTCTTATCAAGGATAAACTCTATCACATTCTTAAAGTATTTATAAAATCCGTTCTTTTCAGAATAGAATACTATCTGCTTGTATCCGAATTTAAAGAAGCGCTTGTAATCCTGTTTTTCTCTTGCCTGGTTTTCCTTGCTGATCTCTTTCTTTGCTGTCTTGTGATACTGTTCTACCTTGTCAAGTTCTTCTCTGCTTTCCTTTAAGGCCTCATAATCGATATATTTCTTAGGGCTTATGCATGCATTAAGTATAAACAGCTGAACGACCGCAAGGATATTTCCTATCGTCCAGTAGAGCGCAACACCTGCGGGAACGAAAAATCCCAGATAAAGAGAGAGTCCAACCGAGATTCCCATTGTCGTATATTTGTTTACTTTTCCCTGTTCGGACTGAAGGACATTTGCCACATTCTGTATATAGCACATGAACCATGCAGAAAATGCAGCTATAAGCGGAACGAGGATATATCTGCCCATGACTTTTGCTGGTATGAGGCTTAAGTCAAAACCGCAAAACATGGTATCTGAAACATTGAATCTCTTTAATCCTTCTACGACACCCATCAGCACTATCAGCTGTACGATGACAGGTACCAGATCAAGCATCGGATGATAGTTTTCTTTCTTATAAAGATTGTAGTTCTCCTCAGAGATCATATCGGAATTGCCGTAGAACTTGGCCTTTATCCTGTTCATCTGCGGATACATCTTTACCATCTTTATTGAGTTGTACTGTACCATTACTGAGATAGGTATCAGAATGACCTTGCTCAGCAGTGTGAAAAATATGATAGACCAGCCGTAATCCGGTATGATCTTATAACAGCCTGCAAGCAATGCTGCGAAGACTTTTCCCAAAGCGCTTATCATGAAAAATTACCTCTGAATCATTATATGCTCAAACTGAAATATTATAGCATATATTGTATATACGGTCAAAACTTGCCGGGATAATCGGTCCCCGTATCAGAGCCGTACTTTTCAAGAAATCCTAAAGGTTCCTTTTCCATCTTTAGCATTGTATTAAACGCCATAAGAAGCATCTTATCGGGATTTGACTGCATGTCATACAATCCTCTGTCCAGATCTGATTTGAAATGGTCCATCTGCCATATCATTATATCTACAACAGTCATGCCGCATACGCTGTATTCTCCTAAAAACTTGCCATTATTCATGTAATAGAGGTATTCTTCCTTTATCTTCGGAGAAGCATCCAGCATTTTTAGAAATTCTGCAGTAAAAACCTCATCTTCACCTGCATTATCAGCTAAAAGCCCTGTCCATTCTCTCATTTCATTTTCATGATCCGTAATAGCCATATCCTATTCTCCTGTTTACTCTATATCAAAGTTATTTTATCACAAATATATAAAAAACAGCGACGTATCTATACATCGCTGTCTGAGTATCCTTTATTAATTTCAAAGATATTTGTTCTTAACAAAATTTATATCAGCTTTAATCTGTGCTTTAAGTTCATCAACAGAATCAAACTTCTTTTCTGGCCTTACCATGCTAACAAGGTTGACGACTATCTCCTTGCCGTATATATCTTCATCAAAATCAAATATATATGTTTCCACGACAGGTTTATGTTCATCCGTAACAGTCGGCTTGACACCTACATTTGTTATACCCTTGTAATGCTCTCCAGCATATGAGACTATAGCCTCATACACTCCGAAAGGCGGAAGGAGTTTATCGTCACTTGGAATGATATTTACGGTAGGCATTCCAAGTTTTCGTCCGATCTGTCTTCCAGTGACAACTGTTCCCGTAAAGCTGTAATAGGCTCCGATGTGTTTTGTCACATCTTCCATGTGACCTGCTTCAACTTCCTGTCGTATGAGTGAAGAGCTGATCTCAACTCCGTCGAATTTTACCTTCTCGCATACCTTTACTTCAAAACCTCTCCTGATACCGTAGGCTCTCAAAAGTTCGGCATTTCCCTTGGCCTTGTCACCAAACGAAAAATCACTGCCGCATACAACGCATTTCACATGCATCCTCTTTATCAGGATATCCTCTATAAACTCCTCAGGGCTAATGGATGCAGTCTGTTCATTTAGAGGATATTCCACAAGAACATCCACTTTAAGCTTCTCAAATATCCTTCGTTTTTCATCGATCGTTGTAAGACCTTTATACTCTTCTTTTGAGAAAAACGCAGCCGGAGACGGATCAAATGTAAAGACCGCTATCTTATAGCCGTCTTTTTTGTATTCCTCTATGCACTTTAACAGATACTGATGGCCCTTGTGTATGCCGTCAAATTTGCCTATAGCAACACAGTATGAGCCATCCAGAAAAAAGTCCGTTGTATTCTTTATTATCTGCATAATAACTATTTAAATCACAAACTGGAATATACAGAACGCTGCATATATCGCAAGCATCAGTATTCCCTGTATACGAGCCATCTTGCCTCTTATCAGTGCCGGTATGATAAGTATGCATGATACCAGTATCATGACAGGTATATCTATAACAAGCGAGGAATTGATCCCGCCTATGAGCTTATCACACGGTACATCAAACGGAGCAAGTGAGATTGAAAGTCCGCTTACGAGCACAAGGTTGAACATGTTCGCACCGATGATGTTTCCAAGAGAAAGTGCTCTTGAACCTTTGATAAGCGATGTAACAGCTGTTACAAGCTCCGGCAGCGATGTGCCCAGAGCTACAAATGTAAGAGCGATTACAGTACTCGGAACTCCGAGACGCTCTGCTATTATGGTTCCGTTATCTACCAGAAGATCTGCTCCCACTGCGATTAGTGCAGCTCCTACGACAAGTAAAACTATAAATTTGATGACTGAAGCTTCCTTTTTTGACTCTTCATCATTATTATCATCTGATCCTTCAGTATCTGAAGCCTCTGTTTTGGGAGTCTTTGTGATATTAAGTGCCTGCTTTACTGCTATTATCATGTAAACAACAAACAGTATAAGAAGAAGTATACCTGAAATCCTTGAGAAAGAACCTGTAAAGTATGATATAAATACGTAAACAAGAGCTGCAAGAGTAAAGAATATGACCGGTGTCTTCATGCTCTTTCTGTCTACATCTGACGGTTTAACAGCGATCGTAATAGCTGCTATAAGAGCGGTGTTACATATGATCGAGCCAAGTGCATTTCCATATGCCATGGATCCGATCCCCTTAACTGCACTTCCGGCCGATACCATGACCTCAGGAAGAGTTGTTCCGATAGATACAACAGTTGCACCTATAAGGATCTCCGGCATATTGAATCTATGTGCTATGCCTACGGCACCGTCAACGAACCAGTCACCGCCTTTGATCAACAGTATCAAACCAACAATAAACAATAATACGGGTAACATACAAAATCCTCCTATGAAAGACCTCTATATGATGGGCAGAAAAAAAGACTCCACATATAGGATAACTATATATGAGTCTCACAATTTAAAATAAGCCAGGTATCTGTCATTTACAGATGCCGCGATTGTTGACTTATTACGGAATATGCCGCTTGCTACTCCCTCATTAAATTTAGGATAAATATAGCAAAGCTGATAGTTTTTGTCAATTAATACTTGACTTTGTAAAATATGAATCCTGTACCTAGCGGTGATAGTATCAGTATCATTCGGCTCAGGATATAAGATTGGCAAAAATGCAAAGTAACCGCCCAAGCGCTCAAACTTAGCGGTTACTTTGCATCCAATATTGAGGGCTAGCCGTTGCTGTACGGGTAGCACCTTTTTCAAGTATTATACTATCACTTATTCTCTATTAAATCAAACAGAATTTATCAAAACCATTTCAGTTGACAAACATTTGTTCGGGCTGTATAATTTAATTATGGTGCTACCTAAACGGTGGCGGTTAGCCCTTATGAAATTATCAACCTTGATCATCTCCTGCGATTTGGAGGTATCGCTAAAAGGGGAAATATATACAGAAGGGACTGATGCATTATGACAATTTTAGAATTCTCAGCCTTGATGACGCTAGTATTAGTATCATTCGGTGCAGGATATAAGATTGGTAAGAATGCAAAATAACCGCCGAGCCTCGAAACCAGCGGTTATTTTATAACCAATCTTGAGGGCTAACCGTTGCTGTACGGGTAGCACCCTTTTCATGTATTATACTAACACTTATACGTTAAAAAGTCAATAAATGCGTATTACAATATTCCCAATACCTTTTTAAGAGTCTCTTTGGGATCATCATTAACTTCCACTTCCATATCCATAAGGCTTTTGTATATAGGCAGGCGTTCTTCATACAGTTTCATGACACCGTTTTGCTGAGACAAAGGTCTCCCGTTAGTTGCAAGCTTCTTAGGATCTCTGTTTAGGAATATGATAAATCCGTTCTGAGACAGTGCCTCTTGATTGTCTTTTCTAAGGATAGCACCTCCGCCGGTAGCCAGCACAAGGCCTCCAAGAGAAGCTCTTTCTTTTACAACAACTGATTCTCTTTCTCTGAAATCATCAACCCCGTTTTCATTTATGCACTGTTCAGGTGTGATTTTGTACTTTTCAAAAAAGGCTTCATCGGTATCGGCAAATTCCCTGTCAAGCTCCTTTGCAAGAGCTTTTCCTATGGTGCTCTTGCCGCTCCCAGGCATTCCGATGAGGACAATGTTCTGTTTCTGCTTCTTTATGATCTCAGTGATCCTATCTATCTCCTCTTTGGCCTCTTTGCTGATCGGATCTTCTATCTTTAGACTTATATCCTTTGACATCCAGATCTGTTCGGAATACCACCCCTGGGCCACTAGCATCGCAAGACCGCAGCTGGCGGGTATTCCTCTCTTTTTTGCTTCTAACACCAGCCTTGTTTCAAGCGGATTGTAGATAACATCCAAAACAGCCTTCGGCTCAGAAAATATATCAAGATTCACAGGCATTCCTTCATTATTCGGATACATTCCCACAGGTGTTGTATTAACTATGATGTCAGCATTCGACCATTCACCTTCTTTATCGTAGGTTGAATGGATACATTTGCTTCTCCATCCGCTGTCAGTAACATTTTCTGTGGCTTTTCTTGATACGATAGTGATCCTTGAAGCACCGCTTTTATAAGCTACATACGACGCTGTCTTTGACGTCCCGCCGCTTCCGAGTATAACGACTTTCTTACCCTTCCAATCTATCCCTATAGAACTTGCAAGATATGAAAATCCCAGGCAGTCGGTATTGTATCCATATATATGACCATCTTTTTTATGCAAAGTATTGACACATCCGATATCTGCGGATATCTCATCATTTTCGCAAAAGGCCATTGCAGTCTCTTTGTACGGGATTGTCACATTGATACCGTCAAAATCAGCCTCGGACAAAAATCCCTCTACTTTATCCTTTTCTACGGGGATAAGTTCATAATCATCATTTCCTATCTGTTCATGCAGTATCTTTGAGAAGCTGTGTCCCAGCTTTTCACCCAAAAGGCCGTATTTCATAATCTCTCCCTGGCATAAATAAAGGTCCCGCTAGCGAGACCTTTATTTATCATATGATAAATTTGTTTATTGATATTACAGAAGCTTCTGCTCCATAGCATCGGGATCAACAGAATACTGGATAGCTGTCTCTCTGTCGATCTTGAACGCGTCATACAGTTCCTTAAGGGAATCATCCATTGTGATCATACCCATCTTACGGTTTGTCTGCATAACTGAGTTAAGCTGATGTGACTTACCTTCACGGATCATGTTCTTAACAGCGTTTGTTGTATGAAGAACCTCAAACGCAGCTACTCGGCCGTCACCTTCAAGTGTAGGCATAAGCTGCTGAGAAATAACTGCTTCAAGAACGGCTGCAAACTGTACTCTGATCTGCTGCTGCTGATGAGGCGGGAATACGTCGATTACACGGTCTACGGTACTTGCTGCACCGATTGTATGCAGTGTTGAAAGAACCAGGTGACCTGTTTCAGCTGCTGTTATGGCTGTAGAGATTGTCTCGTAGTCACGCATCTCACCGACGAGGATAACATCCGGGTCTTCACGGAGTGCAGCTCTAAGAGCATTTGCATATGTCTCTGTATCAAGTCCTATCTCACGCTGGTTAACGATCGAAAGATCATGTCTGTGCAGATACTCGATAGGATCTTCCAGTGTGATGATGTGGGCATCTCTTCTGTGGTTGATCGTGTTGATGATTGAAGCAAGGGTTGTTGACTTACCACTACCAGTAGGTCCTGTAACCAGGATAAGTCCACGCTTTCTGCTCCAAAGGTCGATAACCGAATCCGGAACACCCAGTACTGCCGGAGAAGGTACCTCCGAGTTAACAAGACGCAGCGCCATCGCTGCAGTTCCTCTTTGCTTAAATGCATTTACACGGAAACGTCCGTGTTCAGGTATTGAATAAGAAAAGTCATGCTCACCATGCTGCTCGTAAGCTCTCTTCTGCCAGTCATTCATGATACAGTCAAGAAGTCTCTGCGTATCAGCGGGCATAAGGATCTTGTAGCTTGAGTCAACCGGTATCAGTCTTCCGTTAAGACGCATCTTGGGCGGTAAACCAACCGTAAGATGAACATCGGATGCACCGATATCAATGGCTTTTATCAGTATCTCATCAATTTCATTCATAGCAATTACCCCTTACTTTATATTTTCCTTCGCTTTTCTATTCTAGCACGTTTCTTTCAACATAACTACTATATTTTTGTAAATAAATTGTAAATTGAACAAAAAATTAAAAAAAAGACTTCGCATGACGGTACGAAGTCTTTAAGTCATTTATTTATATATACGCGTTTTAACGCTTAAGCCATCTTGTTGACAGCCTTTGACATACGAGAAACTTTTCTTGAAGAAGTATTCTTGTGATATACTCCCTTAGAAGTTGCCATATCGATAGTCTTTGTAGCGTCTGTAAGAGCTGTCTGTGCTGCTGCCTTGTCACCAGACTCGATAGCTGCATATACCTTCTTTACAGAAGTCTTAACACCTGACTTTATAGCTTTGTTTCTCTCTGCGTTTCTCTCGCTTACAAGTATTCTCTTCTTAGCAGATTTGATATTTGCCACGTCTGTTACCTCCTATAAGAATAATCCGAGTTTTTCCGGTGCTACATCCAGCCGGACACGGACGATTCGATGTAAACACGCTTAATTATGATAAAACAAGCATCCTGCAATGTCAACAACTTTTTTCATTATCATAGAAGAAAATTTGCAAGAGCAGTGTTGCTCACATCTATGCCCTTTGAAGTAAGCTTTATATTGTCACCATTTATAATGATAAGTCCGTCTTTTACAAGCTTTTCCAAAGGTTTTGCATAAACCGCATATATATCCTGGCTGAAGCGCTCCTTAAATTCTTTTGTACTGATGCCTCTTATCATCCTGAGACCAAGAAACATGAATTCCTCCATGCGCTCGTTCTGTGAAAGTATCCTGTATTCCTCCGTAGGGACTTCAGCAGCCTTTGAGCAGGCTTTAGTATAGGAATAAAGATCGGATGTGTTCGAATATCTTACCCCGTCTATAAGAGAGGCAGCCCCTATCCCTAAGCCTATGTAATCAGTCCCTGTCCAGTAAGATGAATTGTGTCTGCACTCATAACCTTCAAGACTGTAGTTGGATATTTCATATCTGTGATATCCTGCTTCATTAAGAAGCCTTTCTGTCATGTAGTACATCTCACGTTCTGTATCCTCGTCAGGTTCATCAGGCCCTGACTCGCCGTACATATCATAAAATGGTGTTCCTTCTTCTATGATAAGACTGTATGAGGATATATGCTCAGGCGTAAGTGAGATGACCTTGTTTAGCGTATCCTTGTATGAATCAAGGCTCTGGCCGGGTATGGCGCTCATAAGATCTATGTTGATGTTGTCAAAACCGGCTTCTCTCGCCATCTTAAATGTTTCAAGGAACTGTTTATAGTCGTGGATCCTTCCGAGAGTTTTGAGTTCATCGTCATTTGCAGACTGAAGTCCTATGCTTAATCTGTTGATGCCGCTTTTCTTATAACTTTCAAGTTTATCTAAAGTTGCGGTTCCGGGATTGCACTCGATCGTCACTTCACGTACTTTTGAAATATCAAATCTGAATGCGAGTGCCTTCATGATCTCATCGATCTGATCCCCTTCAAGGACTGAAGGCGTCCCTCCTCCGAAAAAGATCGTGTCAACAGTGTATTGACTTTTATAGTCAATATCTTTCAGCGGACAGCTGCATATCTCGTTTACAAGGGCTTCGATATACTGTTTTCTGACATTTGTGTCAGCTGTGTCAGAAAGAAAGTCACAATACAGACATTTCCTAATACAAAAGGGGATATGTACATATATCCCCAGTTTTTTCTTATCAATCATATCAATCCTCGTCAAGTTTGAGCACGCTCATGAATGCCTTCTGCGGTACCTCGACGCTGCCTATCTGACGCATACGCTTCTTGCCTTCCTTCTGTTTTTCAAGAAGCTTCTTCTTACGAGTTATATCACCGCCGTAGCACTTAGCAAGTACATCCTTACGCAGTGCCTTGACCGTCTCTCTGGCAATTACCTTGCCTCCGACAGCTGCCTGTATGGGTATCTCAAACAGGTGTCTGGGGATCTCTTCCTTGAGCTTCTCGCACATCTTTCTGCCTCTCTCGTAGGCACTGTCCTTATGTACGATGAACGAAAGGGCATCAACTTCTTCCTTGTTGATCAGTATATCGAGCTTAACGAGATCCGACTTTTCGTATCCCTTAAGGTCATAGTCAAATGATGCGTATCCTCTTGAACGGCTCTTTAATGCATCAAAGAAATCATAGATTATCTCATTAAGAGGCAGCTCGTACTTAAGAAGCACTCTGGTCTCTTCCATGTAATCCATGCTTATATGCCTTCCGCGTCTTTCCTGACACAGCTGCATTATAGAACCGATAAATTCCGTCGTTACCATGATCTCGGCATTTACGATCGGCTCTTCCATGTAGTCTATCTCGGATGGATCCGGAAGATTTGACGGGTTGGTGAGTTCTATCATCTCGCCGTTTGTCTTGTGGACCCGGTATATAACACCGGGAGCTGTCGTTACCAGATCAAGGTTATATTCTCTTTCAAGTCTCTCCTGGATTATCTCAAGATGAAGTAGTCCCAAAAAACCGCATCTGAAACCAAAGCCCAGGGCTATTGATGTCTCCGGTTCAAAGTGAAGGGATGCATCATTTAGCTGAAGCTTTGCAAGAGCATCCTTAAGATCCTCATATTTTGCACTGTCAGCGGGATACATTCCACAATATACCATTGAGCGAACTTCCTTATATCCGGGAAGGGCCTCATCACAGGGGTTCTCGTCATCCGTTACAGTATCGCCGACTGCTGTATCCTTTACGTTCTTTATAGATGCTGTTATATATCCTACCATTCCAGCGCTGAGTTCATCACAAGGTATGAACTGACCTGCGCCGAATGTTCCGACTTCAACTACTTCGCATACGGCTCCCGTAGCCATCATCCTTATCCTGCTGCCTCTTTTGACGCTACCGTCCATGAGCCTGCAAAAAATGATGACTCCCCTGTATGAATCATACAGTGAATCGAATATAAGAGCCTTAAGCGGTGCATCGGGATCACCGTTTGGTGCCGGGATCTTTTTAACTATCTGTTCAAGTACCTCTTCTATGCCTATCCCGTTCTTTGCACTTATAAGAGGTGCATCCTGGGCTTCCAAACCTATGACATCCTCTATCTCGTCTATTACTCTCTTGGGATCTGCGCTTGGAAGATCGATCTTGTTAATTACAGGAAATACATCGAGGTTGTGATCCAGTGCAAGGTAAACGTTTGCCAGTGTCTGAGCCTCTATTCCCTGAGCCGCATCAACAACGAGTATCGCACCGTCGCATGCTGCCAGCGAACGGCTGACCTCATAGTTAAAGTCTACATGTCCGGGAGTATCGATAAGGTTAAAGATATATTCGTTTCCGTCCTGCGCCTTATATACTGTTCTGACGGTCTGAGCCTTTATCGTGATGCCTCTTTCTCTCTCGATATCCATGTTGTCAAGGACCTGTTCCTGCATCTCACGCTCGGTAAGCAGTCCCGTCTTTTCTATTATCCTGTCCGCAAGGGTGGATTTTCCGTGATCGATATGCGCAACTATACAGAAGTTGCGTATCTTTGACTGATCAACTTTTGCCATACTAATTCCTACTTTTTCTTTTTATCATCAGCTTTCGGAGTTACAGTTGCTTCTGCCCCGCTAGCCTGAGTCTTTTTATCGTCCTTTTTGCCTGTCGGATTCTCACGTACCGTCTTAAGGATATATCTTCTCACATCCTTGTCAGCCGTTACTGTGAATACGTCACCTGCGCTCTCAACATCGGTTGCCGCATTGATCTCTTCGACTTCCTCAAACTTGTCGTTAATGATCCTTGCCTTGCCTTCCTTTATGACAAGAGCATAGCCGTTAACAAAATCCGTGGCATCATCATACGTATCCTTGAGAGGCTTTCCCTTAAGATCGAGATACCCGTACTTATTGCCTTCTCTGTAGCGCCAGTAATCCGCATCGGTCATGAATATCTCATCATATATCGCAACAACGATCTTGTCGGAAAGGGTCTCGTTTGTCATTCCCTGACCCTTTGTGATGTCTATGAGTACATCCTTGTCGCCTACCTTCAATACCATGTATTTGCCGAAGTTGTAATAGCTTTCTCCGTCATAAATATAGTCCTTAGCTTCAACCGCGCCGTTATTGAAGTTTCCGAGTGCAAATCCCTTCTTTGCGTCAGCCTTCATAAACGATGTATCAAGATCAGCATACCATGTTCCCTTGTCGGTATACCATGAATATGAATCCTCAACATCAAAGAGATCCTTGTATACAAAGTATCCGCCGTTTGGAGCATTTAATATCTCATTCATATGATAAACGGGACCTGTGCTTGAGTCGGGTTCCTCAACAGAACTGTCCTCATCATCCGCTTCTGCGCCAGAATCTGTGGTCTCCGTCTCTTCAGTATCCTCTGTATCCTCTTCGTCTTCCAAAGTCTCGTCATCTTCTTCAAGATCGGCATCTTCCGCGTTTTCATCATCGCTGTCAGTATCTTCTATCTCGTTGCCGTCTTCATCGACCTTCTTTTCCTTTACTTTCTTCTTTGTCGATTTCTTCTTGTTTGTCTGACGGATGACCTTGTTGTCTTCCTTCCACTTTGCTACCTGGGCATCAAACTTATCCATGCCGGGAGCCTTTGCAAACCATGTGATCTTTCCGTTCTCATCCATGGTACCGCAGTTTAGGTTTGTAGGATTTGTATCCTGATCCTCAGTGGGTTCGGCAGTAAATCCCATGACAGCAGTCATGCCGTCCCTGAATCCGTTAAGTGAAAACTGATCATTTACATACAGAACAAGGAATGCCTTGCCGGGCTTGTCGAGCTTGTAGTACTCAACTCTGTTCTTTCTGGCATTTTCGCTGTCTTCCTTTGCCAGTACATAGACATTTCCGGATGCGACTACGGCATCGTTTCCTTCATAGAGCTTTTTACCTGTATTATCAAACAGAGTATAGGTTGTTGTAACCTCTTCGTACGAATAGGTCGTTCCGTCCTTTTCCTTTGTTACACTCTGTGACTTGCTTACAGATAAGACAAACATTCCTTCCTTTGTGGGAAGCTCGTCTATCTGGCTGTATTTTACAGGGACTATCTCCTTGCCTTCATAATCGATGGCACCGTAAAGATCACCTTTTTTGACTATGACTGTTCCGCCGTCTGCATAGATACAGTCATCATATCTTGCATTTCCCTGTGCGACACTTAAAAGGCTCTCTTTGGGAGGCTCCTCTTCGACTACGGCTTTTGTTACCGGAGCGTAAGTAACCTTTTCTTCGGGTTCCTCTGTGGGAACAGCGACCGCGATCACCGGCTCCTCCTTATCTATGGCAGTATTCTTGCCTCCCATAAGGCTGGCAGCATATATGGCTGCAAGCAGTACAAATACTCCTCCCGCAGCAACTATGCCGATCTTGATCTTCTTTGCAAGATCTCCCTTGGGCGGCTCATCCTCTGCCGGTGCATCCTCGTTTATCGCTCCATCGCCTGCAGCTTCCTGATCTGTTTCCTCTTTTACTTCTTCAGCAGTTTCTGAAGAAGCTCCTTCAGCTGTCTGATCAGTTTCAGCGTTTTCTGCAGTCTCCACAGAAGCTGTTTCTTCTGTCACAGTCTCATTTGCAGGTGCTTCTTCATTCACAGGCATTTCTGCTGTGTTTTCATTGATATTTCTGTCTTCTTCCATAGTTCCACTCCTCAATTATTGCTAACGGCTGTGTCCGCCGCCACCGTGGCTGTGTCCGCCCGACGAAATATGTCCGCCTGAACCGCCGCTGCTCGTTTCTATCTTTACCTTCGATACACTCTTTCTTAAGAAAACATCACCCTGATGAGTTATGGTCGGTCTTCCGTTCTCAACATAAGTCGTGCTTCTTGTTGTCTTGTCACCGACCTTGCTCGACCAGTTGATAAGAACATATATGAGTGCCACAGCCAGTGAAAAGATCGCTATATACAACGGCTTTAGCACATTGAGTGCCTTAGCTGAGCCGCCTTCAAAGTATGAAGGCAAGAGCCTTATAACATTTGAATAGGCAGCATAATAATCGTCTTCGTCTGAATCGTCACTAAGATCAGCCAGAGCTATATCCATGATCTCCTCGCAATCAGACCGCGAAAGCTTCTGCATTGCCAGTCCGCTCGTGGATATCCATGAATAAACCCTTCCGGTCCGCTCTTCACGATGAAGGTTATCGACAAATACTATGCTGTTTCCGTATGCCTTGTCATATCCCATCATATGCTCATCGGCAAAGTCATCGGCATATTCCATTACCCATTCACTGGGCTGAGAATTGTATCCCTCAAAAGCAAGAGTCCTGTCTAAAGTAATGACTGCTATATCACATTTGGTCCTTTCCTCGATGGATGCGATAAGCTCATCAAGTTCTTTTTCCTGGGCATCAGTCAGATTCTCGGCATAATCAAATACGTTTACTCCGTTAAGATCCGTATCCTCATTTGTCCAGGTGATCTCTGTATCTCCCGATTTATATATCCTGACACCGATACAGACGACTGCCATTATCGCTATCAGTATGAACGGTATCTTAAAATAGTTTAAAAACTGTTTCATCTCTTCTCCTAAAGCAGCATTCCTCTGAGCAGCAAGCCAGCTAACATCGTAATCAGAAATACGGTAACGCCATAAGCCAAAACCTTGCCTTTGGCTACCGGGGTAACTCCCAAGACCTTGCCGGTCTGACCGTTGACATGATACTTGTATTCCTTGCCCTGATAGCTGAAGATATATACCCATACGGGAAGCAGAGCATAATCCACGGCTTTCTTTATGGGATTTATATTTTCATGGACATTGGTGACGGTGGCATATCCGGTTACGGTAGCTTCCATCATGGCCTTTGAGTCCTTCATGACCTTTGTTACTGCTCGCGGTGTGAGCTCTCTCTCGCCCATGTTGTATTTCTCGGCCAAAAAGCCTGACATGTACTTATCCTGATGCTGCTCTAGCTCCTTGTAGTTATAAGGCTCGATAAGATCCATTAGTCCGTCATCCATAGCAATGGATGCATCAACAGGAACCTTTTCAAAATCTGCATACATCTGTCTTGTTATATCAAAGTAGGATGTCTCGGTATACTGGTATGAACCGCTGACCCATGTCCTTACCTTTGTTCCCGTTGCCTGATAGTTCATGTCGCTGTGATAGTCGTACATGAAAAACGGAACGTAACTTCCCTCCATCTTGTCAAGACTGGCATTTGACAGAAATCCCGCAGGAGTAAAGGGTCTATTTGAAAACTCCTTTTTTAGCAGCTGCTTTGCGTCTTCCTTGCCTATCTTGAATGGTATTATCAGATGTGGCGTAAATTTTCCGCTTACTCTTTCATCGAGTATCACATAGTTTCCGCAGTTGGGACATCTGGTCGCAGAGGTATGCTCCGTAATATCTATGGGAGCTCCGCAGCTGGCGCATGTCACCTTTTTCTCTTCGGCTATCTGCGGTGTTGCCATCTTTTCCTCGGAATCAAGAGATTCGCAGTGCGGGCAGCACATAGCCTTCTTTTCGGGGCTGTATACGATATTTCCGCCACAGTTTTTGCATCTGAATAACATAAACTACATCCTTTCGGGCGCTGAAAATCCAAGAACTCCTATGCATTCTTCAAGGATCTTTTTGCATGTAACGAGTAATGATATATAGCTCTCCTGTTTGCTTGCATCTTCCTCGGCCAGTATCCTGCACTCATGATAAAAGCCGTTAAAGCTGTTTGCCAGATCATAGATATATGAACAGATCTTGTATGGTGCAAGCTCCTCATATGCTGCTTGAATTGAGGTGGCAAACTTTGTTATATCAAGCATCAGATCCTTCTGATGCTTTGAATCTATCACGTTTATCTTTGCATCAGCTGCGCTCTTGCCGTTAGCTTCATATTTGGCAAGGATAGATTTGATACGCACTATTGTATAGAGGATATACGGACCTGTATTTCCTTCAAATGACGTGAACTTGTCTATATCAAATACATAATCCTTTGTAGGCTGGTTTGACAGATCTCCGTATTTTACTGCAGCAAGCGCAACGATATCTGCTGTCTTTCTTGCCTCGTTCTCATCAACCTCTCTGTTATCGGTTATCTTTTTATACATTTCATCATTGATCTCTTTAAGCAGAGACTCAAGACGCATAACACCGCCTTCACGTGTCTTGAACGGCTTGCCGTCCTTTCCGTTCATCGTACCGAATCCCAGGAATGCAAGCTCGGTATCATCCTTTACGATGCCTGTCTTTTTAGCACACCTGAATACCTGTGTGAAATGCATCTCCTGACGCTTGTCTGTTATATACAGTATCTTGTCAGGCGCGTTGTCACTCATACGGTCAAGAATTGTTGCGAGGTCTGTTGTAGTATATAGCGCCGCTCCGTCCTTTTTAAGTATCATGCACGGAGGTATCTCTTTTACATCGTCATCCTTTTTGATGTCAACGACAAGAGCTCCTTCGCTTTCATAAGCAAAGCCCTTATCCTTCATCATCTGTACCATATCCTTTATATACGGCTTTGCATCAGACTCACCCTTCCATAATTCAAATGAAACCTGAAGCTTGTCATAGTTCTTCTTAAGGTCAGGTATTGAAACACTCATGATATGTTTCCAAAGAGCGGTGCGTCCTTTTTCGCCCTGCTGGAGCATGAATGTATCATTCATTGCTTCTTCCTTGTATGCCTCATCCTCTTTTGATTTAGCAGAAGCACATGGATAGATCTCTTCAAGATCAGCTAATGTAAACGGAGGCTCAACAGGGTAATCTCCAGTATAGTCAGGATCAAAGTATACAAGATCAGGCTGTCTTTTTCTCAATTCGGTCATGATAAGACCCATCTGAAGGCCCCAGTCTCCTAGATGGATATCACCTGTGACATCATCTCCCATGTATCTGCACAGATTCTTTACGCACTGACCTATAACGGCGCTTCTTAAATGACCGACATGAAGCGGCTTTGCAACGTTAGGTCCGCCGTAATCTATGATCATCTTTTTAGATTCGCTAC
>JAEEGK010010777.1_pt1 | contig 21044 bp, 7 predicted proteins | sample 8958771 | NCBI WGS metagenome assembly JAEEGK01 (sample SAMN16246547, study PRJNA631951) | gut metagenome | biome: gut microbiome; feature: rumen; material: SC-attached | host: Bos | place: Iran: Karaj | collected 2018-10
CTTTTATGAAAGTAGTTTTTTTTATTGTTAATAATTTTGAAGATACTTTTAGTCCGATTTTAATTAATTTATTTAATGAAGTTGGAAAAAATGGAGTTCATTTTTTAGATTTTTCTGAAAGATTAATGGTTATATTTGAAATTTTATGGTTATGTGCAAATTTGGCTTTTTTTGTTTTTGCTTTATTACTTTTTAGTAAATTCAATAGAAAAATATTTAAATTAATTATTTCAATGTTTTTAGATGCTGGAAAAAATGAAAAAGGAACTTTTAAAAATAAACCTGAAAATTTTTATATGAAACAAAAAATACGTTTATTTATATTATTAGTACATAATTTTACAATGGAAAATAAATTAGCTTTTCAAAATTTTAGAGAAAATTTTATAAAAGGAAATATTAATAATACATCATTATTTCAATTTGATGAAAATGGACTTCCAATAACAAAAAGTCCAATAGTTGAATTATCTCCATCATCAAAGAATACAAATGTAACTAATGTAACAAATTCTCAAAGTGTAACAAATCAAAATTTACTTAATTCAAAACCAATAGTTTCAATATTAAATAAAGATGATAAGAAAAATTTAAAAAATAAAAAAGAAGTAGCAATTAATGAAAAACATTCAATGTCAAATAAAGAAGCAGCAATATCAAATGTTAAATTATTAAAATTATTAAATCAACAAAAAATAACAATATCATATTTAATGATGATAGTAGTTGGATTTTTTGCAGTAGCATCTTTTGTTATATTTTATCTTCATTTAAATAATACTTTAACATATAATAATCAATCAACAATTTTAATAAATGCATTTAATAATTTTATAGTATATTTTAATTCACTTCCACAAATAATGAGTTCATTAAGAAAATTAATTTTAACTCAAAGTGAAGTAACTGAAGATTTATTAAGTTATAGTGTAGATATATCAAATTATGAAAAAGAAATATCATTAATTACATCATCTCCTGATTTTAATATATTTAATAAAATAAAATATTTTTGGGAACAAGTTAATTTAGAAATGAATGATCCAAGTATTAATACTGAATATTTATGTACTTCTTATAGTTTATGTCAAAGTTTTTTATTAAGAGATAATGGTTATTGTCTTGAAGGAATTATTTTAGGTTATGAATTAATTGCTCAAAAATATAGTCAAATTATTGGTGATTATGAAAATTTATTAATTAATGGTAAAGGTTATGTTACTAAAGCAAATATTAAAGAATATATTATTACTGAAGTTTTTGATAGAGTTCAAGAAAATATTGAATTTGTTTTTAGTAAAGTACAAGATCAATTTTATATTTCGTTTATAGAAGATTATAAAACTATTAGAAATAATTTAAGTAGAAAAACTGTTTTGTTAAATATTGTTTTCTTTTTATTTGAATTAATTATTATTATTGTTATGTTATGTTTTATTGAATTGTATATTAAAGGAAAAGAATATTTAGTTAAAGATGGATCTACACTTTTTAATACTGCATTTTTTAAAGAACCTGTTCCAACTATTTAATTTAAAATTGATAATAAAAAAAAATAATCATTCATAATTTTTGTATATAATTATATAGAAAAGATAATATTTTTAACATTTATTTTATATTATAAAAAAATTATTAATTTTAGAATATTATTTATTACATAATATATTTTTTTAATGTCTATAATTGATAAAAGTGATACTACAACATCAATTTATTATTTTTTAATAGCGAATCAAGAAACACAAAAAGAAATAGGGAATTTTTTAGATAATTCAGATATTAATAATAATATAAATGATTTTAATAATATTGTTTTAAAGTCAAGAGAACTTTTAAAATCTGATAATTCATCAATTAAAGGAAAAAAAAATAAATTATCATTAGAAAATCATAATATTTATTATATGATTACAAATTCGGATTATTTTTACTTAGCAGCAGTAAGAAAAAATTCTCAATATTGTAAAAAAGAGAATTTATTATTTGAATTAATGGAAGATATTGATCATCAAGGAATTAAAAAATTAGTTGATAAAAATGGAGAATTAACAAATGTAGGAAAACAAAATTTGAAATTTTCAATTGAAAAATATCAAGAATCTAATTTATCAAAATTAACTAATAAAAATAGTTTATTTGATTTAATTTTACATAGTAATGAAGATCAAACAATTAAAAATAATTTTGGAAATAGTCAATTAATTAAAAGTAAAAATGAAGCTAAATTAAATCAAAATAATAATATTGGAGAAAATCAAGGATTAAATAAAAATTCTAAAAGGAAAGATAAAAAAATAAAAATAAGAAAAAATTCATATAAAATAATTGAACAAATCAAAAATTTAAAATTGAGAAATTTAATAATAATAGGAATAATAATTTTTATAATAATTTGTATAATCATATATTTAATTATTTAATAACTAATAGTAAAATAAATAATATTACATAATTCATAATTAAATAGAAATTAAAAATTTTATTTATTAATCAAAATATTAAAATTATTTATTAAATAATTTAAATTATGAATTAAATAAAGAGATAATTTATATATAATAAATATTTAATTGAAATCAATTTAAAAATAAATCATAAATAATTCATTAATAAAACATAATTTTTTTAATCATAAAAAAAAAACTAAATAAAAATAAAAAACTGAAAAATAAATCAAGACTGAATAAATTATTTAAAACTCATTAAAGGTAAAAAATAAAAATAAAATTTTTACTAACCTATATAGTATTTTAATATATTACATAATAAAAATATTAATTAAATAATAGACAATTTACTATCTAAGCATTCCCAAGGTAAAATACCAAATTTATTTTGAATTTTTTCATTTGCACCTTGTCTAATAAGCATATCAGCTATTTCAAAATTTCTTAAAGTGAAAGCAAAATGTAAAGGAGTATTATTATTTTTATTTGTATAATTAACTGAAGCACCAACATTTAATAAATAATTTGCAATTTGAAAACAATTATTTTTTACTGCTAAAATTAATAAGGAATTACCATTATAATCAGCTAAATCTGGATTTAATTTATATTTTTCAAATATATTTTTAAAACCATAATAATTTTTATTTTTAATATGAAAAAATAATAAATCTATATTATGAAATGATTTTATCATTGAATTATTTAAATCATTTTTATTTATAAAATTATTTGTTTTTTTTTTCTTTGAATTTATAGGTTCAATTAAATGATATATATTATTTGAGTTTACAATCAATTTTTCTGTATTATTTTTTTTATGTTCATTAAGTCTTGTATAAAATTCATTTTTAGTTAATAATGAATTAATTCCTTTTATATGTTTTTCATTTTGATGATTCAAATTTTGTTTTGAAAAATTAAATTTCCATTCCGATTTTCTTGAATTTTTATTATTATTGTGATTTGATTGATTTATATTATTTCCATTTGATATTATTTTAATAGTGCTATTATTTTTTTTTATTTTATAAGCTAAATCTTTTTTATAAAATGAATCAATAAATAATAAATCATCAATAGATATTTGAGGGTAATTTGGTCTTTTAATTGAGCGAATTGTTCTCAATTTTTTCTTTTGATTAAATTTATTAAAATTAACAATTATTGAATTTGCAATTTGAGTCTCTTTTTCTAAATATTTTATTTTCAAAATTAAATGGGGAATATTAATAAGAAAATAATTTGATAATAATATGTTTTTAATATATCTGATATTTGGGTCAAGTACAAAAGTTTTAATCATTAATAAATGAAAATATAATTTTTCAAATTTTTTTATTATCTTTTTATTTTGTTTATTTTCTTTTATAATTAATGGAATGTAAATTTTATTAATTTGCTTAAGTGTTTTTAAACTTTTTTTTTTCCTTTTTTCTTTTATTTTATTTTTTGATTCAATAACAGCATTATAAATATTATTTTGTAATAATTTTAATATTTTTTCTTTATTAAGCTTAGTATTTTTCTTAATTATATTTAATTTATCTGTAATTCCCTCTTCAAATATTTTATATTGTTTATATTTTTTTATTTTTTTAATATTTTTTTCCTTATAAGATAAACACATATTCATTTTTAAACATGAATTAATACTTTTTAATTCTTTTTTTGAGGTTTCACTTTCACTTTTACTATATTCATAATCACATTCATTACTATTATCATTTAAAATTTTATTTTTTCCCAATAACATTTGTTTTATTTTTTCTTTTCCTCCATTTAACTTACTAAAAGACTTATTTAAATCTTCTTTATTTATATTTTCAGAAATTTTAGATAAATTATTAATGTTTTTTAATGATTTTTCTTTAAAAAATTGTTTGTGAATTTTATTAAATTTTGTTTTTATATTAATTCCATCATCTGAATTATAATGTAATTTTATTATTTTTTTCCTTTTATTCATTTTATTTTTATTAGAATCAAAAGAATTCAATTTCATTATTCTATTTTTATATCCAATCATAGTACACATAATTTTATTTTTCCTTAATGTAATTTTATCAAAGGAATTTTTTTTTATTTTTGTTTGATTTTTTATAATATTAAATTCTTTATCAAAAGTTTTATTTAATAATATTTTATTATTTTTATTATTATTATTATTATTTATTGGATTATCATCAACATAACTAATTTTAATAGGTTCATTCATTTCACAAGAATTTAATTTAATATATTTCATTAATTTCATATTATCATTTCTTTCACTAATGGTATGATTTTTTCTTCTATTACTTTTTAATTCAGGTAATTCATTTTTATTATAATTATTCATATCTTTTGAATAAGCTAAACTTAATGTTGAATTTTTTTTTTTATTATTCACCATATCATTTTTTTGTTCTATGAAAGAATTAAATTTACTAATTTTGGGTTCAGAAAGTAAAAAATTTCTTGCTGAAGAATTATAAGTACTTGAATATGAATGATCAGAATTTGAATTTAAAATATCTGTTTTTATAATTAAATTTTTTGAATTTTTATTATTTATTAATTGGGTTTTATTTTGATATAATTTAGGTAAATTTGTGTCATAATAATTTAATTTATTTTTTGATTTTTTAAAATGATTTGTGTTATTAAAAATTTTCATATCTTCAGGTGAATTTGAAATTGAATTTAATTTTTCTTCATTTTCTTTATATGAATGAATTTTCACAGCACTTTTTTTCGATTCTTTATTTTTTTCTTCTAATATTTTTCTTTTAAATGTTAAAGATAAATTTAATGAGTTATTATTCCTATTAAATTATTATTTAATATCTTTTACATTTTTTTTTTTATTCCTTTCATTTATTTAAATAATATTATAAATTTGTAATAATAAATTTTTTTTTTGTTTATTAAAAATAAAAAAATTAAAACTGACTTTTAATGTATGTCAAAAAAAATAAAAAAACTTAATAAAAAAAAATCTTTAAATTATTAATTATAAATTTATTAATATATTAACATATAATAAATATATTTTTATTTATAATTTAATTTAAAAATTCCCCAAATTAACAATATTACTAATCTATCTATAAATAATATAAATTTAATAAATTATATTTTTTTTACTTCTTCTTCATTTTTAGAAGTCATTTCATCTTGACTTATAGATTCAACAATAGAAAAATTAGGTTTAATATTTCTATTAGTATCTTTTTTATCTTTTTTTTCATTTTCTTCTTTTTCAGGTAAAAAAAAAGTATCATCATTAATAATTTTATTTTTCATATTTAAAGAAGCCGATCTTAAAGTATTAGTTGCTTGTAATATATTATCAGTACTTTCACCTTTTAATTTTTCATTATTTTTTTTAATATTAGAAATTTCATTTTCATTTTCATCTGAACTTGAATCATTTTTATTATTAGAATTATCATCTTCATAAATAAAATTTAATTTTTTTTCAATTTCACTTAAATCATCTTTATTTTTCATTAATTTAATACAATTTCTAACATTATTATAAAAAAGAGTTTTAAAAGCTAAAATAGCCATTTCCGAAATAAAAGAAATTCCCCCAACTAAAAGAAAAAATAACCAACTTTTCCCAGAAGAAAATGCAATTTGCATAGTTCCTTGAGAATTAAACATAATTAATTTATGAACAGCAATTAAAAATAAAACATATAAAAAAAAAGTACAAAAAAACAATAATACCCAATTAATCCAAGTATGATATTTAGTAATAAAAATTAAATCAATAGAAACAATAATAATAATATTAGTATATAAAATAACAGAATTATACCATAAACATCTAACATGACCTAATGAATTAACAGCACTTCTTCCACATTTAATACAAATATAATAATTAATAAATGAATGAAACACTCCTTTAAATAATTCTAAAATAAAATTAAAAATAGTAAATTTAGGATATTCTCTCCCTTCAAAATATAAATAAGGTTGAAGTAAATAAACAATTTTACCATCATTTGGACTTAAATCAATATCAATAATTCCTTTAACTGCTAAAGGAATTGAAGTAAAAACTAAATTAAAACAAGCAATAAACCAATCATCAATTATAGTTTGTCCTGAAAAATCATTTAAGTAACCATAAAAAAAATGTATTATAGTAAAAACGAAATTTTTATAAAAAAAATATATAATCATTTCACTATTTCTCATTAAATTTAAATTTCCATGAAAAAATAATAATCTTCTTAATATTTGAAATTCTCCAATTGCATAATCTGAACTTTGAGCTGCTCTTAAACCTTCTTCTCCATATATTCCAATTCCAATATGAGCTTCCATTATCATTGATACATCATTTCCTCCATCTCCAATTGCTAAAGTTATTTTATTTTTATCATAATTTTTCATCATTTTTACTACTTGACTTTTCTGTAATGGTGATACTCTACAACAAATAACAGTTATTGCATCTTTTGCTACATTTAAAAACATTTTTGATATTTCTTCACTTTCATTTATTGTATATAATGCATTTTCGTCTATTAAAATTGAAAAGTTTAAATTTGTTTTTTTATCCATTGAATTTATATATCCTTTATAATGAGAAAATTCTTTTATAAATTTTACTATTGTTTGAATTCTTTCTTCTTTATTTATATCTTCTAAATGTTCATTTTTTATTATTTTTTTACCTTCTATTTTAAATACTTTCATATCTTTACTTATTAAATTACAACTTAATCCTATATTATATGCTGTACTTAATTTATCTCCTGTTAACATCCATATTTTTATTCCTGATGTTCTTAAATCTTTTATTACTTCTGGAACTTTATCTTGTAATTTATCTTCTACTATTGTTGCTCCTATTAATGTTAAATTTGATTCTACCATATCATAACATTTTGTTATTCTTTCATTTTTTTTATCTGCATCCATTTTTGCTTTTGTTAATTCATTTGAAAAATTTTCATATTCTTTTTCTGATAATATTCTCATTGCTATTAATAAAGTTCTATATCCTTTATCACTAAATAAATTTACATAATATTTTATTTTATCTAAAATATATTTTGGTGTAGATTCATTTAACCTTTCTTCAATTACACTATCAGCACCTTTAATATATAATTTATATATATTTCCGTCTTTAATAATTACACTTTCTCTTTTTCTCTCAGATGAAAAATTAATATTACAAAGTCTTTCATAAGTTTTTTTATATTTATTATTATTTTCACCTAAACTTAAAACTATTTTTGAATGATTTTCACTAACTTCATAACTAAATCCTTGAAATTTAGCAGTTTTTACTAATTCAATATTATCTGGACTCATTCCAATATATTTTCCTCCTTGAATAGTACAATCATGACAAACTGCTAAAGCAGTCCAAAATTCATTTATTATTTTATCAGTTCTATCTAATTTTAATATAATACTTGAATCATCATTTGATTTAACTGAGTAATTATGATATATTAATATATCAAATAATTTACTCTTTAATTGTTGTGTTGCTACTCTATACATTTCATAATTTTTTACTGTTGCTATTGTTTCTTTTTTACGAAATGCTTTATTATTCTCAAAATCATCTTTTATTATTTCATAACAAATGTCACCAATTACACAAAATTTCATTGACATTTTATTACATGTTAAAGTTCCTGTTTTATCTGTAAAAATATAATTTACTAAACCTAATTCTTCATTTAAAGAAACTGAATTTGGTGTTATAAATTTATGTCTTTTTTTTGAATATCCTTCAGTATCAAATCCTATAAAAATTCCTTGTATTACTTTTACAATTTCTAATGTTACAATTAATGATATTGGTATCATTGTATTTAATAAAAGTAAATATGTGAAAAAAGTTAAAAATGAATCAATTCTTAATTTAAAATATAAAAAATCTATATATGTTATTCTATATTTTTCTTCATTTGTTTTAATATATCTTTGTTGTATTATTAAATTATTATGTTTATGAAAATAAATAGAATGCATTAAAGCACAAAAAACACTTAAAAATATTTGAAGAAATAATATTGCAATTAATAATTTATTCATTAATTTTTCGATAGTACTAAATTTTCCTAAAGGCTCTTTTGAATTTTTTAATAATTTACAATTATGACCAGTATAAATAATAATCCCAATAATCCAATTAGTATTTCTTAATTTTGCACCTTTTAATAATAAATTTTTAGCTTCTAATGGAAAAGACAATTCTTCATTATTTAAATTTAATTTCATTTTACCATTTAATTGATATAAATTAGGATTTGGTAAATCACATTGGCAAGTACCTTTAATATTAAATTCACTTTTTTTTTGTTTAATTTTTTTTTCTTCATTTTTTTTCTTTGAATCAATTTGAACACAATTAATATTATTACTATTATTAAATGAATCATTAATATTTTGTGTTTCAACATAATTTTGTACTTTTTCAACTTTTTCATTATTAAATTTCCCTTTAGTAAAATTAGGAGAAGCTTTTAATTTTAAATTTTTTTCACCATCCAAAGTTCCAGTTTCAATATAACAAATACCATCATTTAAATCACTATCAATTAAAACTAAATCAGCAGGAAATGTACAATCTTTTTTAACAGAAATAATTTCTCCCATTTTCAAATCACCACTTTTAATTTTAATCCATTTTCCATTTCTATAAACTTCACAAATTTCGCAATTTTGTTCATAATCAATTTTTGCTCTTTGAATATCTTCATAAGCTTCTCTAATTAAAGAAACAGTTAAAACAAAAACTAAAGGTAAAATTGCAGTAGAAGCACCTAAAGGACTTATTATAGGAATACATTGTATAATTGCTATTATTAAAAAATATACATTTGCAAATCTCATAAATTGTAATAAAAGAGATTTTGGTAAAAATGTTATTATATTATATTTTGTTGTATTTATTGTATTGTCTTTATATTTTAAATCTATAAAATTTTTATTTGGATTGTTTATGTAAAATTTATATATTTGAGGTTTAAATTCTATTATACTGTTTTGAAGTTTGTTTTTTTGAATTTGAGGAGTTTTTATCTTTTTTTTTTGGGGAATTATATTACTTATTTGTTTTATTTTTGTTTTTTTTATCTCAGTTTTTAATTTTCTTTTTAATATTATTGGAGTATGAGTTGTTAATGATACTGGTTTGTTATTTATCAATGGTGATTGATTTATTATTTTATCATTTGTATTATTACTATTTATATTATTTTTGTCTTTCGGCATATTTTACTTTTTAAAAATTAAAAATTATTTTTTTTTAATTTTTTCTTTTATTTAAAATAATTAAATTCAATTTAAAATATTAAATCTCATTTAATAAGTTAATTCTTAGATTTTAATTAAACAATATTTTTTTAATAAAAATGTAACTATATTAAATAATATAAATTTAAAATATTTATTAATATTTATTATATTCAAAACTTCAAAAATTTTGATTTAAAATAAAAACATTTATTAATCACTTTTTATTTTATAAATTATATTTAAATTTTCATTTTTAAAACATAATATTATTATATATACAATTTTCAACTTGACTTATTATATAATTTTCTTTTAAAGTTTTAATAGGAAAAAAAATCAAATATGCAATAAAAATTAAACAATTTAAAAACAATATAATAGAAAACATAATATATGAATTTTGAAGATATTTATTTTGAAATTTATTAGTATCTAAAGTCCAAGAAATAATCATATTTAAAATATTTTTATCATAAATAAATTCAATTTCCATCAACATTCCAATTAATTTATTATTATTTGCTCTTTTTAATAAATTTTCACTTTTATTATCATCTTTTTTAAATTCATTATAATTAATAATAATTGCATCAATAAAACTATCTGTTGCAACTGTAATTCCTTGTGAATTAATACCATAACTTATATTATTACATTGTTGAATTATTTCTGAAATTTCATAATTAAAAGTATTTAAAAAAGAAAAATCATAAGTTCCTTTATTTTCAAAATAAAAATTAACATAAAATTCACATGAACCATTAACTTTCAAACCAGATAAATAATAATCTAATAGTGGAATATCTAAATAATTTTCATTAATTTTTGTAAGTATATTTGCTTTAGAATAAGAAATTTTTGAAAAAAGTTCTTCAATTATATCATGTTGTTTTAAATTATTAATATAATCTAATTCTTTAAATGCATTTAAATAACCATTTGATTTATAATTAAATGTCATTGTTTCTCCTTTTAATATTGTTATTCCATATATTAATACTATTTCTTGTCCATTTGTTACCATTTCTATTAAACCTTTTATAATAAAAATAAATATTATCTTTTTATAAAAATATTTGTGTAAAATTAAATCATATAATATATAAGCAATTGTAAGTGATATTATTGATATTGAAAAAAATATTAAATATAATAAAAATTGTTTTGGTTTTATTAATTCTTTTTTAGTTTGCATTTGATTCATTTGGTTTAATATATTTAGAGAATTATCTTTATTTGTTTCATTTAATAAATCTTTTACAGTTGTGTTAATTATTGAATTTCTTTTTAATTTATTATTATTTTTTTCCCTTATTTTTCTAGGTGAAAAATACTTTTTTTCTTTTGATATTAAGTCTGAATATTTTAAATTTCCAGTACTTTCTTTTCTGGATATTCCATTATTATTTTGATTTGAATTTATTCCTTTTTCACTATTAGTTTCTTTTTTATTATATTCCATTAATAATGTATTCCCTTTATTTATTCCTAATTTAATTTGACCTGGTAAAATGTCTTCTATTATTTTATATGGTTTTATTATAATTGGTAAATTATTATTTATTCTTATATAATTGTTTTTAAAAATATTATTATCATCTATATTATTTTCAAATCTGATTTTTTTCTGATTGAATTTATATAAATTTTCTAAATTTGTATTATTAATAAAATCTTTTATTAAATTAGCTTTTTTTAATAAAAATATATTAAAAAATTGTAAATAATTATAATTAAGATAATATTTTGCATATATTTGATTATTAAATTTTGTAAAACAAAAAAATTGAATTAAAAAAAAACCACAAATTAATATTCCATTTAATAATGATAAAATTATTATTATATTTAAAGTTTTTTTTGTAGAAGTTTCAATACTATGATAAATTAAATTATCAATTTCATCCCAAGAATATTTTCCATTACAAAAATAATTATCAAAAACAAATTGAAAAAAAGCAGATACTCCTAATAATTTTCTATTTTCAATAGTATAATATGAAATATTAAATAAAAAAGGTTCAATTTCACTTTCAATAACTTCATAAGCTTGTAAATGTAAATTAGATAAAATAGAGTTTAAAGAATGTTTAATAATTAAATTATCTGCTTTTACACTTAAATAATCTAATTCTTCAAAGAAAATATTAATTACTTTATATTCATTATAATCACATAAATATTTTTCTTGTCTTTCAAATTGTTTATTATAATATAAAAAATTATTTATTCTATCATAAATTCTTGATTTATGAAAAGATATTGTATTAATAAAACCATTATCAATTACAGTATCATTATGTAATCCATTAGCAATATATTGCATACTAAGTAAAGTTGTTACAAAAGAATAAAGAATATTTCTTGACATTAAAGAATTTATTAATATACTTGTTAAAGTTTCTATTTTTTTATATTGTTTATTTATAAAATAAACAATTGTAATTTGAAAAATAATAAAAATAATTGAAAGTAATATCCAAATTAAAATAAGAAAATGAACATATAATTTTAGTATTTCACTTTTATTTTTTTTCTTATCAAAAGGTTTAATTATACTATTTCTAAAAAATTTATCTAAATTATCAATTGATTCAATTTGATTATTTTTACTTGAGTTTAATGATTTATTTGAATGAAAAGATGAAAAAGAAATTAATCTATTTGTTTCATTTTCAACTATATTATTATATGCATTAAATTCTTGTCTTTCTTTAAGATTTAATTCTAATATTTCATTTAATCTAATATTATAATTTGAAATTAATTGTTTCATTGATAAAATTTGAATTTGTCTTATTTTTATTAATGCCTCATTTATTTTTTTATTTATTTTAAATTTTTTTTGTAATTCCTTTTTTTTATTATTACTTAAATTACTTAAAAATTCTCCTATTTTTATTTTTGATGGGAAAATTAAAAGTTGATTTTTATTGTTTTTAACACTTAATATTTTTTCGAAAATCGTAAAAATATTATTCATTTCTATACTAAATAAAATAAAAAAATAATTCTTCATTTCTCTATTATTTTTTGGAATTTCCCTTTTTTCAATCACACAAATTAAATTTGAATTTAAATTCTTTAAAACATTTTTTTGAATTTCTTTTATTTTTTTATAAGTTTTTGTGAATTCTTCATTTGAATAATTTTGCATCAAATTAAAATTAATAATTGCAATATTTTCATAAACTTGTGCCAAATTTTTTTTTATTAAATCTTTATTTTCTATACTTTCTATCTTCAAAATATCTTTAAATAAATTAACTTTATATTTTTTTATTGTTCTTAAATTTAGACAAAAATATTCTTCAAATAATTTACTAATAGCAAAAATTTTTCCATTTTTATTAATAAAAGCATAACATTCTTCTCTATTATTATTATTTTTAAGTTTATAACTTTTTTTATTATCTTTCTTTATATCATTTGTTAACATAAATTTTTGAAAATTATATGGATAAATCTTAAAAAATAATCTTAATTTATTTCCATCAAAAACAACAATCCCAATTAAATTATATAACATTGTATGATTTTCTTTATTTAAAAAAATAACTTCTTTTAAAATAATTTGATTATTTCCTCTTTTAATTTTTTCTAAAAGATTATAATCAATACATTTTTTCAAACTATCAGGAGTTAAATCATGAAATTCTTTATTTTTTAATTCTTTAAGAATATAACCTAAATTGAAACATAAATTATCTGATGCATATTGAATATTAAATTTCCATGATTTATTACTTATAATAGTCTTTAATATAATTGTTGAATAATTTTCAAATTTGTATGAAATTTCCAAAACATTTTTAAAACATTTATTTATTTTTTTTGGAGTTTCAAAATAAAAGAATGAATAAAATATTGAGAATTTTGCACATAAATGATATGATGTTATAATATTTCCATAAAATAAATTTATTAAAGTTTTATTTACTTTTTGTAAAATTTTATGAAATTCTTTCATAAATTTCATAAATTCATAATAACTACAATCATGATCTCTACAAAATTCGAGTGAATTAATATATAGATCTAATGTATTTTCTAAAAAATTTTCGATTATTATTATTTGAGATATTTTAGAATATATATTAAATATTCCTTTATATGAATTTTCTGAATTAATCTCATTTTGAGTTTCAGAATGGATTAAATTATTTTCATAATTTTTTAACATAACAAGTTTAATTAGTTTGCATTGAAATTGAATTAAAATATTTGTTTGATATAATTTTGTAGTTGAAAATTCTTCAAGATAAAATAATCCTTTATTATAATTTTTATCAAATATTATATAAAAAAGTGCAAGTACTAATAAATAACTTTCATTATTTAAATTTATTTTATTATTAATTAATTTTAATTTGATAGCATTTTCAATATATTTATACATAATTGGAAAATTTTTTTTTAAAATTTTGTGATTATATTTTATTCCAATTCTAATATCCTTAACAATATCTAAATATTTTTCAGACTGTTTAACAAAGTCATTATATGTATAATTTGTACAATAACATGTTATTCCTAAATATTTAATACATTTATTTTCAATTTTATGATTTTTAAATATTATATCAAAATTTTCAATTATTTCATATAATAAATCAGTACCAAATTTTTTTTCTGGATGTGAAAATATATAAAAAATTTTATTTAATAATTCATATGAATATTTATTTGATATTTTTCCTTCAAAAACTTGAAGAGTAATTTTTTTTTCATTGATATTTAATAATTGTATAACAACAAATGATAAAGTTATTTCAATAATTAATTTAAATATTACAACAGTTCCATTTTCTTGTAAAAAATCAAATTTATTTTTATAATCAAATAAAGCAATATATTCTATTATACATGAAAAAAAACACATTGAATCAATAAAAATTATAGTTAATCTATAAGTTAAATTAGTAAAATAATTATTAACTTCTCTTAAAATAAATGATATATAATACCAAATATAAAAAGCTCTGATAATACTTTTAATTATTACGGATATATTTAAAGGAAGATAATAATCTAAAACTAAAATTGTTTGAAAAAAAGGGAAAAAAGCTAATTTAAATTTAATTTCATTTAATTTTGTTGTTATTAATGATGAAGTAATACAACAAGGTTTTGAAATAACACTAGAAAATAATAAATTTATTATAAAAAGATATATAATTAAAATACTTTGAATAATCATAATTAAAATATTTCCAGTACTTCTACAATTATTATTAAATTTTTTAATTAATTTATAACTTTCATTTTCTTCATATATTGGAGGACAAAAATAATTTACAGTACAAAACATAAAATTGTAAGGTGCAAAAATAAAATTAACCCAAAACATAATTTGAATTCCATATTTAAATATTTTTTTATTTGTAATTTTATTAAATTCTTTTAATTGTTTATAGAAATTTAAATAAATGAATATATTTATAATTGAATACACAAATAAAATTGACATTATCACTATAGATATTTTTTGTGCATTTTTTTTATGGATAAAAGGTAAAGATGTATAGTATGAAAAAGTATAAGTAATACTATTATGATAATGAATATTCCAGTCATGAGTTAATAAAAAAAGAGGAATTACTCTTAAAATCATCATTAAACAATTTAAAATATTACTTTTTGGAAGACTTTTTTCAACTAAAATAAAAAGTTTTTCAAAATCATTTTTTTCTGACATTTTTTTTATTATTTATATCAAAAACAAGAATTTATGATATAACTTAATAATAATTTATATAAATAATGAAAAAAAAGAATTAAAATTTATAATAAATAATAAAAGTTTCCAAAATATAAATAATGAGATAACAAAATATAAATATGTAAAATCAAAATTATAAAATAATAAATAATCAAAAAAAAATACATAAAACAGTAATATCATCAACAATAAATTTATTTTTTTTCCACATTTCTTCACTAACATTAATTAATTCAAAACACAATTGTTCAATATTATCATTAAAATAAAATTTTTTACAAATATCAACAACATTATTATTATTTAAAATTTCCCAAACACCATCAGAACAAATTAAAATAAATTTTGAATTTTCTGAAATATTAATTTCATATATTTCAGGTAAGGGTATAACGCCAATATTAGTAGCAATGAGATCACCAATTGATCTACTCATTGCTAATCCAGGATAATTTTTATTATTAATCCAAACTCTATAAGGTCCTTTTTTAATACCATTTATATTAATTTGTTCTATTTTTCCTCCAAAATTTAATATACGATTTTTTTCATTTGGATTATTTGGTTTATTATCTTTTGATAATTGAATTATTTCTAATATTTTATTATTGAAATTATTATAATTTTTTAAATTTAAAATTATATCTTTGTTTTTTTTTATTTTTTTTTCATTTATTAATATTGCTCTACTGTCTCCTACATTTGCACATATTATATGATAATTTATTTGTATTAATAATATACATGTTGTTCCACTAAAATTACAATCAAATTGAACTTTTTTTAAATCTTTTTCTGCTTCATTAAAATAGTCTTTTATTAATTTGAAATTATTTTCTTTTATTATTTTATATATTTCTTCTGTTTCATTTATATTTTTTAATTTTGCCTCATTTTCAAATCTTTTTTTTAAATATTTTGATATGTGTTTACTTACTAAATGACCATTTGTTCCATGACCATCTAATACTGAAAATATGTTAAAGTTTGGATTATTGTTTAATTTTGTTAATATTAAATAATAATCTTGATTTATTTTTCTTTGATTCTTTTCATTTTTACCTGCTTTTGAATATAAACAATATTGCTTAATTATATTTTCTTTATTTATTTTTTTTAGGAAAATATTATTATTTATATTATTATTATATTTAGCTAAAGTAGAATTATCAATTGTATTATAATTATTATTTGTTTTTAATAATGTGTTATATAAATTATTTTTATCATTATCTATTATATTATTTTTTGATTTATTTATATTATTTGATATATTATTATCTTTATTTATTTCTAATAATGGATATTTTGTTAAATGAAAGCTTATTTTTGAATCACTTTTATTTAATAAATTTATTGATTTTCCACTTCTCATTTTTAAAAATATATCTTTTTTAAAAATATATGTATTATTCTTTTTTTTTAATTTTTTTAAAAAATTTGTTTTTTCAAAATTTTTATCATTTTGTAGTTTTTCTATATCAGGAAATAAATTCTCATTTTTTTCATTTTGTGAATAAATTAATTGATTTTTAATTATAATTTTTTTCACTGGTGATTTATGCTTAATAGATGAATCTTTATATATAATTGGTATGATATATTTCTTTTCTAAATTTTCCTTATTAACAAAAATATTTTTTTGTGAATATGATCTTTCTTGTTGTTTTTTTATTTCAAATGAATTAGAATAAGATATAAATTTTTTATATTTTTTATTAAATAATACTCTCATTTATTTGATTAACTAAATCAAATAAAAAAAAAATTATAATAAAATTTAAAATTAAATAAAAATAAATTGAAATGGGTAAAATAAGTTTAATTTGTCTTGAAAATTTTTCAAAAATTGGTCCATTTTGTATAACAGAAGAAGATTTATTAATAATAATATTAAATTTAATTTTTCTTTCAGTGATATTTTTTTTAATATATAAAACTTATTTTTATAATAATAATTCATCAGAAATAATTTCTACAATAAAACATCCATTTTTATGTTTAGGTGAAGGGGCATTAAATAAATATTATAAAGCAACTGGAGTTCAACAAAAATCTTCAAATACAAAAAAAAAATCAACAAAAAGTAATGTAAATAATGAAAAAACAAATATAAATGAATTAGAATGTTGTTATTGTGGAAGTAGTGTTAAAGTTACTTATCAATATACTTTACATAAATTAATAAATTAAATTTCTATAAATTATAAAGTTTTTAAAACAAATTTTTTTAGAAAATAATAGTTTAATTTAAATTATTTTTCATATTTTTTTTTGTCATTCCCACCCAGAATCTATTAAATATTGTTTTTTGTCATTATATTCACTATTGTCTATAGAATTATTTATAATATTATTATGATAATCATGATTTGAATAATTAAAATTATTGTTTTGTAAAGAAGCATAAATTAAAGTTTCAACACTAATTCTTTTTAGGAAAAAGTCTTTATATGTATTATATAATTTCATTCTTGAGTTATGTTTAAAACAAAATGATGGTAATAAATACTGACATAAACTTAAATTAAATTTTTTTTTATGTTTACTTAAAGATTCAATATTTAATTCATTATTTTCATTTTCTTTAACTATTTTTTCATTTATTATTTCATTATCTTGAAAATGATTAATTAAATCAATATACATAGTTTTATTTCTCAATTTTAAACTTATTTTAGAAAAAATTTGTTTAATAAATGAGAATAATGAAACAATTTTTGTTAAAATATCAGTAAATTTAAGATATGAAATATTATCAAGATGAATCTTATTAGTTAAATAAATATCCAAAGTTATTAAACTTAAATGTTGTTTTTCTTGATCAACAAGTCTTTGAGATAATGAAGAATGTTTAATAGAATCATAAGATAAATATGTAGTTTCTGATTTATTTTGAATAAAAAATCCTTTATTTAAAATTAATTTATTTTGTTGATAACTCATAGCAAAATGTTCCATTGTTAGATTTTTTAATATTAATAATTCAGATTTTCCTTTTTTTTTTATTGGATTATCATAATCTAAAGAATCATAATAAAAATCAGGCCATACAACAAATAATCCATAGTTTTCATAATCAATTTCAAAAGGTAAATTTCTTTTTTTCAAAAAATGAAATGTAAAAATATAACCATCATTTCTAATAACATTCATAGTTCCTCTTAATATATATTCTTTTCCATTTAAATCAGGACATATAAAAGCATATTTATTATCATTTTTATTATTAGTATAATTAATTGTTGTATAATCATTTAAAAAATTATATTCTGTTTTATTTTCACTTTTTTTTCCTGTTAATAATTCTTCTAATTCTAAAAGTTCAGAATAATTACAAGGTCTTATTCTAAGTTCTTCATAAGTTTGTTTATTATTATATATTAAATAAGGACTTATAAATTCTCCAAAATTTGCTATAAATAGTTTTGATTTTAAATCAACTAATCCAATAAATAAAGGAAGTCTTGAAAATGTATAATTTGCCATATTTTCAATTTTATCATTTTGGTAATATAAATATGGTTCTTTACTTAAAGATTTAATCACATAATGAATTATGATAATAATAAATGAAATAATGCTTAAAAATGATATTATAATATCAAAATTATTTGAATACTTTGGTTTATTATTATAATTTAGTTGAATTGGTTTGAAATAAAATGGAAAGAAATCTAACATTTATATATATTTATAAATTTAATAATAAAATATTAGTAAATAATATTTATTAAATTTAATATGAAATTTTATAAATTTAAATTCTTGAAAAAGTTATTGATTATTTTTATATTTTAGTATAAATGATAAATAAAATGATTTATTTATTATATTTAAGTTTTGAACTTAATCAATATTTTTTGAAAAAAACAAATTTTGTTTTTTTCATATTTTTATTTATTTCAATTTTTGTATATATTGAAATTAAATAATTTTAATGATATTAAATATGAGAACAATGAATAATAATAAAAATATTAAATATTAATTAGTCAGTAAATTTATTATATATTTCATTTAATTCATTTCTAATAATTTCTAAGTCACCATTTTTATTATTATTTAAATTCCTTAATCTTCTATCTAAATCTTGAATAATTATTTTTTCATTGTATAAATTTTTATTATCAATAATTGCTTTTACTTTATAAATTAATTTTGAAATATTTGATTTTTCACTAACAAATAAATCATAATTATGATCTTTTATTTTTTGACTATTAATATAATTACGATTTTGAGTAAGAAAATTATTTTTTTCTTTATTAATATTATAGATTAAACCAGATTTAATATTTTCATCATCTTTAATCATTATTTCATTTTTATCAGAAATTAATTTTCCATTTATAAAATTTAATTCTTCATCAATTTCAATTTCAAAAATTAGATTCTTTCTAAATTGATTAAATAAATCTATTTTATATTCAACTAAATAATCATCAATTAAATTGTCATTATAATTATTATTCATATTTTCAGATAAATAAAATTTAATATTAATACATTTTTGTTGATCAGAAATAAAATCCTTTAAATCAATCCTTTTTTTTCTATCAATAATTTTACCTTTAGGAAACAAAACATCATTAAAATTTTCAATTTCATAACGAATTTCATTATAATTATAAAATTCAAAAATTTTAAGTTCTTTTAAAGGAAAATCTTTAATTTCAAAACTTCTTAAAATTGAAGCACCAACACTCGTACATTCATCAATAAGAATTGTTTTAGAAATAGTTAATTTATTATCAATTAATATTTGTTGAATTATTGGAGTTCTCATTAATTCTCCTGCAATTTCAACATAATCAATAATAAAATTATTCTCTTTTGAATATTGAATTACTTTTTGAAGAGTATTTGAAAATTCTTGTAAATAATCTTTTATTATTTCTTCAAATTTATTTTTTGTTATTTCAATTACTAAATCATAATCTTCATATAATGCATCAATTGTTATTAAAGTTTCTGAATTTACTGTTAATTTTATTCTTGATTTTTGTATTTCTTCAGATAATTTATATTTTATTATATCTGTCATTTCAATATCTAAATCATTACTTTTTTTAAATTCTTCAAAACAATATTTTACGAGTAATTCATCAAAATTTCTTCCTCCTAATTCACTCATAGATTCAACATATTCTACAGAAAATTTATTATATTTAAATTTTGATAATACAAAATTTGTTTTTGAATGACCTGAATCAATAAATAAAATATATTTGAAAATTGTTTTACTTATATTGTTTGATTCAATCACAAATAAATCTTTATATTTTATATATCCATAATACATTGTAATTGCTGATGATTCATTATAAATTTTTACATTATTTAAATTTATTGATTCACATATTAATTTTAATTTCTTTTTTTGGGTGAAAGTATAAAAATCAGGAACACTTAATGAAGTTAAATCATAAGGAACTTGATTTTTTTCAAAATAATAATAATTAATCAAACTTAAATAATCACTTATTAAATAATCACTATTAATTTTTATTAAATTTTCACCTTCATAATTATTAAATTCTAAATCATTTTCAATATTAAAATTATATTTAAATTCATTCCTATTAAAATCATTTTTTTCTTCATAA
>JAEEGK010010778.1_pt1 | contig 21043 bp, 24 predicted proteins | sample 8958771 | NCBI WGS metagenome assembly JAEEGK01 (sample SAMN16246547, study PRJNA631951) | gut metagenome | biome: gut microbiome; feature: rumen; material: SC-attached | host: Bos | place: Iran: Karaj | collected 2018-10
TTCTAATAAATGAATCTATTGAATCCATAGGACCAGGTCTATAAAACGCGATTGCATTATATATATCTGTAAAACTATTTGCTTTTAGTTTAAGTAAGAAATCTCTCATACCATCTTTTTCAAATTGGAATATACCTAATGTATAAGCATGTTTAAACATATCAATTGCTTTCTTATCATCTAATGGTATATCACTAAATTTTAAATCAGGTATATCTTTTAATATATTATCAATCAAAGTTAAATTTCTTAAGAATAAGATATCCATTTTAAGTAAACCTATCTTTTCTAGATAAGTCGCGTCATATCCAGTTAAATATGTATTAAACTCACTATCAAGTTCAGTTTTATCTAAAGGTATTATATTATCTAAATCAGTATTAGAAATAATTACACCTGAAGCATGAATACTTACACTTTTTTTCATACCTTCAAATTTCATCGCAATCTTATACATTTTTTGTAATTCTTTAGTATATAATTCCTTAGATACTACGTCCAAGTTTTCTTTTAATGTTTTTCTAGAATCGATTAACTTACATATTTTATCTGTATCACTTAAACTTATACCCATTACTTTTGAAACATCTCTAATAGCTTGTCTAGCAGCCATAGTTTGGAAAGTAATAATAGGTACTACTTTTTTATCACCGTATTTCTTCTTACAATATTCAATTACTTCATACCTTCTTGTAGCTTCAAAATCAACATCTATATCGGGCATAGTTACTCTTTCAGGATTTAAAAATCTTTCAAATAATAAATCATATTTCATTGGATCAGCTTCAGTTATATCTAGTAAATATGCGACTAAACTACCTGCAGATGAACCTCTTCCTGGACCAACTAATATACCGTTTTCCTTCGCATATTTAACATAATCCCATACTACTAAAAAATAATTAGAATAACCCATCTTATTTATAATACCAAGTTCATATTTTAATCTTTCTTGATATTTCTTATCTACAGTATTACCAAATTTCTTTTTAAGTCCTTCTATACATACTTTTTTTAAATATTCATATGCATCATCAACTGGATAATTAGCTAATAAATCATTATCAAATTTGATAGTAACATTACACATAGAAGTAATTTTTTCATTATTGCTAAAATAATCACCTGATATAATTCTTGCTTCTTCTTCTAAATATATATATTTATTTTCAATTTCTTCTTCTACCGCGATTAACACTTTCTTTTCTCTAATCGCAGTTAAATATCTTAAATATTCCTGATCAGACTTAGTTAAACATAATGTTTCATTTATAAATACTTTATTATCACCTTTTAAGATATCTCGTTCACTTATAGTACTAAATCCTTGAAACACAGTATAAAATTCTTTTAATTCATTATATAAATGATTACTTTCATAAGGTAATATAACTAATATATTATTGTTTACTTCAGGCTTAAATTCATTAGAAATAATCTTATTTAATTTTAAATAGCCATCATAATTCTTTGCATATAATAAAATTTTACTATTCTTATAAATAACTTCTATACCAATTATTGGTTTAATATTATTTTTAATACATTCGTGATAGAAATCCATTACACCATACATAGTATTATCAGTTATAGATAAACTTTTAATACCATTTTGTTTAGCAAAAAATACTAACTCTTCTATCTTTATCATACTAGTAAGTAAACTATTATTTGTTTTTATATAAAGTGGAGTATACATTCTATCACCTCTACCTATATTATACTACATTATTTCATTTGATTAAATAAAAATAAAGACATATTGACTTATCTTAATTTATATAGTAAAATTAGTAAAGTTGAATGAAACAAGGAGGGATTATTCATGGCAAAAAAAGCAACAGAAAGAAAACCTTTATCTGGCAATCTTAGAACTCACTCATGTCATGCCACAAAACATATGCAAAAATTAAATATGGTAACAGTAACTAAAGAAGACGGTTCTAAAGAAAAAATGACTGCAAGAGAATATAGAACAAGTAAAAAAGCAAACAAAAAAGCTGCGTAAGCTTTTTTATTATATATAAAAGATACATTTTCATGTATCTTTTTTTATTAAAATCTACCTAATATTATACTTAATATACCTAAACAAATTAATATAATTGGTATACCCTTAAATGCACGTAACACACATCTGTTTTCCAATTCCTTATTAAGATAATATATCAAGAATGATAATATTATAAAGCTTGATGTAAGTGAAACTAAATATATTAATGAATCTACTAAATTATAATCAGTATTTATACCTAAAATAGATATACCTAATATAATAGAATTAAGCACTATATCATTATATTCTATATCATCTTTTTTAAAGATTACATTATATAATTTAAATAATCCTAAACTAACTAATAATATAACTATAATAAATAGTATATTTTTTAATATAACAAGATTATTATCTATTAATACCCTATTAATTAGATAATTAATTAACCCAGATATAAATGTTGATATAGAAGTAATTATTATTAATCTTTTAGTTTTACTAATATTAATACCAAAACCATGATTAATAGAAGATAAACTTATAAATAAACTACCTATAAATAATTTAAACATTTTTATCCCCCTTAATCTTATTAAATATAGCAAGACCTACACCAATTAGTATTAAACTACCTGATACAGATACAAATAGATTGATTGGTATAAAATTATTATTAGGTAAACTATATATAGCCCTATAACCTGTTAATTTAGTTAAACTATTTAATATAGTTAATGTACCAGTTCCAATTACTTCTTTAATTAAAACTATAATTAATATTAATCCAATATATTTAAGTAAACTTATAATTATTTTCTTAATACTACTTTCATTATTATAGGTACATAACATCATCAAAGGTAGATATATACCTACTTCTTTATAAAACATAGGAATATAATTGCTAACAAATACTTCTTCTAAAGTAACTAATACTCCTACAATCAACATAGATATAACTACATTATACTTAGGTTTAATATACTTTTTTAGTAGTGTCATAATAAAAGTAGAAAGAAGCATTGTTATAAAGAATAATATTGATAATATATATGCATTTTCGAATGTATTTAATATTATCAAATAGAATATAATAACAGCTAAATTAATCATTATATCTACCCTCTTTCACATACTTTAATGCTTCTTTAATAGCTTTACTAGATATAGTCGCACCTGAAACAGTATCAACACTATCTAGATTATCTTGATTAACTACCAAACTTTTTATATAACTATCTTCCAAATATTCAGGACATTGATAATAATTACTCTTATTTCTTTCACTAATACATGTATCATTATAATTCTTAGGTACAACAGTTCTAACTACATCACCCTTCATTACAATTTGTAACTCTAATGTTCCACCAAAGCTATCAGTTTTAACAACAAATACATATGCATCACGATCTTGTTCTAAATAAGTAATTTCCATATTAGGATTACTAATAGTCTTACCAGTTTCACCTATAAAATCATTAATAGTATTAGTAACCATCTCTTTAATGGCCTTACTTGTTATAGTCGCACCTGAAACAGTATCAACTGTATCAATATCATGTTGTTTATTTAATAACTTATCCAAGAAAGATTCTTTCATTACTAAACTATATCTATCTTCTGATTCATAATTTTCTAATATTTCAATACCTGTCATATTTTTATTATCAAAAGTAATTTTAGCTTTTATATTACCACCAAATCCCTTTTGAGCAACAATATAAGTAGTAGTATTATTATCAGATGTATCTTTACTTACTATTACATAATCACTAGTAACTACATCATCTGGTTTTTTAATACTCTTTTTACCAGTATAGATAGTACTACCTACCATACCAATACCTATAAATAAGAACACTAAATAATACCATTTATTAAAGTTGATTCTAGAACCTACTTTATCAAATAAGAATACAAACATATTCATAAATAAAATAGATGTCATTACTCCTTCAGGATAATTAGTTAAATTTCTAAGTAAGAATGTCATTATACCTAAAGCAATACCATATAATATTTGACCTATTGGTGTAACCGGTGAAGTTACAGGATCTGTTGCCATAAACACACTACCAAATAATAGACCACCTGTTAATAATTCAAATAATATATACCAACTTTCTAATCCAACTATATAAGTATATATCGATGTCATAATTAAGAAAGTTCCTACATAAAATACTGGTATCTTCCATTTTATAGTCTTAGTACAAACTAAATAAATAAACGCGATTAAGATAAGTAGACTAGATGTTTCACCTACACTACCAGGAATAAATCCAATAAAGAAAGTAGATAAATCTCCATATGGTTTAACCACATTATCGTATGTAATACTTTCTACCATCTTAACATTAGTTAATGGTGTCGCAGATGATATTGCATCAATTTCATATCTATTTAAATATCCACCCTTTGTACCTATTAAAGCACCATAGCATGTAATAACAAATAGACATCCTATTAATGCTGGATTAAATATATTTTTACCAAATCCACCAAAGATTATCTTACCAATTATAGTTGCAACTATACCACCTATAAATAACACCGCTAATGGAGTATTAATTGGTAATACTAAACTCATAAATAAACCAGGCATCATACCATAGCTTTTTACTACTGAATCAATTAATTCTTTACCACGTTTTCCTCTTAAGATGAAATAGCATTCTTCAGTAACAAAAGATGATAACATACCTACTACTATAAATATTAATGGATAGAATATACCAGCTACATTAGTATAACCTTTTTGATATATTAAATATCCACTTTTATAGATAGAGAATAAAATTATTGGAATTAAAGAAAATATTAATCTCCACATTGTTTTAGAAACAGTATCTTTATCTTTAATGAAAGGGCCACTTTTTACTTCAAATTTCATTTAGCATCCCTCACATTCTTTTTAGCTTGAATCATTTTATTTCTAAGCAATATCTTAGCTGGACATATATAACTACATAATCCACATTCAATACATTTAGATACATTTAATTTCTTTAATTCTTCTACATTATTAATATTATCTTTAATAAGTACAGGGCTTAATTTAGCCGGACATATAGAAGCACATTTACCACATCTAAAGCATACACTTTGTATTTCTTCATCATCAGGTTTAAATAACAATATAGAATTAATATTACTTGTTATTACAAAATCATCAGATGGCATACTCCTACCCATCATAGGTCCACCAGATATAAGTATATTTTTCTTTCTTTTATATCCTAAACCTTCTAATAAGTCATGCGCGTTTTGACCAATTCTAACTCTAACATTAATTGGTTTTTTTATACCATCACCAGATACAGTAATAATTCTACTAATCAAAGGTATTCCATCTTTTAATGCATTATATATTGCATATACAGTAGATACATTATTAACAACTGCATCTACTTCTATAGGTAATTTATCATATGATTTTTTAATAGCGGCAGTAACTACATTTCTTTCCCATCCCATTGGATATAAATTAGGTACTTTAACCATTTTAATTTTAGGATAACTACATAATAAATCATTTATCTTAGAAATTAAATCATTATTCTTTTTAACTACAATATAACCAAATTCTATCTTATTAATAGTCATAATTGCATCTATAGAATCCAATATTTCTTTAGTATGTTCTTTTAATATAACATAATCAGCAGTTATATAAGGTTCACATTCAACCGCATTTATAATTAAATGTTTAATTCTTTTTTTAGTATCGTATTTAATATATGTAGGAAAATCTGCTCCACCCATACCTTTAATTGCAGATCTTCTTAATATTTCTATAAATTCTTTCTTAGTATATTTATTTATTTCCTTCAAATCTTTAGGTTGCTCAAAAGTATGTAATCCATCATTTTGTACTTCAATAGTTCTTACAATCTCACCTGTATAACAATACTTATCAAAATAATCAATTACTCTACCACTAACAGAAGATAGTATTGGTATATTATTTTTCTTATTAATGCCTAATACAGTACCTATTTTAATATTACTACCTCTTCTTATTTTTAAATCCAAGTCTTCAGGACACAATAAAGGAATATAAACACTTCTAGGTTCATAGTTTATAATAGTATCTTTAGTTAATTCTTTATGACCATTAAGTTTAATACCCCTCATATTATCACCTATTATATTAATTATACTATAAATTACTTATTTTTAAAACAAAAAATAAGGGTAACAACTTATATTTACACCTTATTTATACTAAATTATTAAAATAATAATTATTTTCTATTTCGTATCCTAACTTAGTTTTATTACCATGACCTGGATATAATATTATATTTTTATCATATTTACTTATTTTATTAAGACTTTTTTTCATCTCAGTAACACTACCAGTAGGTAAATCCATTCTACCAATAGAACCTTCAAATATAAAATCTCCTACAAACATTACATTATAATCTTTGAAATAATAAGTTACTGAATCCGCAGTATGACCCTTAGTATATATAACCTCTATATTAAATCCAGATATATTATGTATTCCTTCATCTAAATTAGAATTATCATATACTTTAACATTCTTATATTCAAGCAAATCATTTAAAGCACCAATATGATCATCATGATGATGAGTAATTAATATAGAATCTAATTCTAAATTATTATCTTCTAAATACTTAATTATTTTATTAGATTCATCACCTGGATCTATAATAATAGTCTTGTTTGAAGAAATAATATAGCAATTTTCTTCTAAATAACCTACTTTAATTACCTTTAAATCCATTTATATCACCATAACGTGGGGCAGATTGTAAATGTGATGAATAAGAATTATCAGGTTTCTTAATACCATCACTATAACTTTTAGGTCTTTCCATTACATCACCATAACTCTTTGGTTTTTGTATTACATCACCATAACTTTTAGGTTGATAACCTACTTGATATTCATGATTCTTACCATTAACTTGATGCATTCTTTTAGTAATATCATCTAATTTTCTTGATTCCATAGCTTCAGGATGATAATTACTCATCTTCACTTCTTGAGGATTAAACGGATTATTTATCATTACTAATCATCTCCTTTACTGGACCATAAGACTTCCTATATCCATCAATTAAACCATATTTATGTATTGCATCTATATGCGCTTTTGTGGGATATCCTTTATGTTTCGCGTATCCATACATTGGATACTTTTTATCTAACTCAATCATCATTCTATCTCTTGTTACCTTAGCAATAACTGAAGCTGCGGCAATAGATATACTTTTCGCATCCCCTTTAATGATTGAATTAGTTGGAATATCTAATTCTAATGGCATTGCATCTATTAATACATATTCTAAATCAACTTGTTTTCTTACGTTTTCTATAGCTTGATACATAGCTTCTTTAGTAGCTTGATATATATTTATCTCATCTATCCTATCCGCATCAACTATACCTAACCCATATATAGTATTCTCTATTAAATAATCATAATATTGATCTCGTTTTTTCTCAGTTAACTTCTTAGAATCAGTTAAACCTTCTAATTTAAAACCTTTAGGAAGTACACAACAACACGCAACTACAGGTCCTACTAAAGGTCCTCTACCTACTTCATCTACTCCACCTATATAAGTAATACCTTCACTATATAACTCATTTTCATATTTATATAAATCTATCATATTCATCACAATTATATTATATCATAAATAAAAAGAATTATTTTACTAATTCTTCTTATCTATTTCTTCTAGGTTTTACTTCTTTACCTTTAAAATAATCACTTGGTATTTCTTCTGATACTATAACCGCATTTCTATCAAATTTAAAACTTACTAATTCAAAACTAGAATCATCATGTAATCTAAACGCGGCAAACTCATTAGGTGATATTTGTTCTAATCCAAACATATCACTAATATAGTAACTATAAGTAGTCTTTGTATCAGTTGCAATATATTCAGAAAATTCACCAGGATTTTTTCTTTCTTCTACTTCCCATCTTCCATCAAGCAATTTATAATCAGTAACATGATTAATATCAATATATTTACCAATATCTTTCTTTGGAATTATCATATGTATTCCCCCTTGAATTGATACCTATTATAACACAATATTTGATATTTAAAAAATTACATAAAAAAACTAGTTTTCACTAGTTTATTAAACCTAAACATTTATCTCTATATTCTCGTTCAGCGATTGGTAATTGTTGTCCTATTACTTCTACTTGGTTTCTCATTTCTTCAATATCAGCAGGTGTAAGACGTTTCTTATCATCAAAATATATTTCTCTAGCAGGATCATAATATGATTTAATTGAAAAATCTTTTATACTTACAGTAAGGAATACCATATTTATTTCATCAAAACGTTTAACAAATAATAATTCACCATTAATTTCAGAATAACTAACAACTTCTACTTGAAGATCAGCTATCCATTTAGCTTGTTCAAGCAGATTATTACCCTTAAGAGAATAAATACCAGAAAAATATTCCTTACCACCATCATCAGTTCTACGATTTTCAATATCTATTCCATCATCAAAATACATTTCCTTAAATAGAATCAAATCATCATTTAAACACATAACATCAGATACATCTAAGCTATAATAATTTTTGTGATAATCATTGCCACCTAATTCATCAAAAGAAACCCTAGAAAATGAATTTAAATATTTTGCATTTTCACGATCTGCTCCTTTGAATACTACAAAAGTTTTTCCAACTTGTTCCAATGCTTTTACAAAAGCAAAAGCATGTTCAATACCAGTCTTCTTATCACGAAGTGTACAACTAGTTGTATACTCACTTTTGTAATCTATTTCGCATAAAAATCTTTTATGATCAACTTTAATACCATCTAATTTTAACATAAAAACCCTCCAAATTAGTACTATTATAACATACTAAATGCAATAAAAAAAGAATTATTTAGATAATTCTTCTATTCTTTCATTAACATATTCTAATAATATTTTTCTTAAATACTCAAGTATTCCTATACTAGAACAATGTGACATAATTAAATCAATTTTATCTTCAATAATATGATTTTGTAATACAAATTCATATGAACATTTAAAGTTTAAATCATACACAAACGCAAGTACACGAAGTGTTATTTCATATTGACCAGTTACACCATGATTTTTATATAATCTTCTTTCTTGGAAAGGTTTGATATAACTAGGATTTAATATAATAATACCATCTATAGTATTACCTTGTTCTCTCATTTTATCAAGTTTATCTGCATCTCTTAGTATTTTACAAAACATTTCTTCTCTTTCAGATAAACCCTCTTCAATTTTATATTTATTATGATTTCTAACTGCTTTTAAAATGATTTGTTGTTGTTCTGGATTAGTGGTAAATCTAGAAATATAATTATTTCTTGATAATATATTACAAGCCTCATCACCATGATCAAAACTTCTTGCATCCAAAGATGTTTTAAACATTGTATGTTGTTTATATCTTGCTATATCATGTAATAACGCGCATAAGATAGCGATACCAGTATCTTCTTCAGATAATTCTAAACTTTTCGCGATATCTTTAGTATATTCAACAACTCTATATGTATGATGAAATTCAGCCATTAAAGTTGGATTGGTCATATCATAAGTCTTAGAATAATTAACAAATTCCTTAATTGCGTCATTTATATTCATATCATCACTATCCTCTTTTACTCTATAATAAGTATAAACTATTATTAACTAAAAGTAAATAAAAAAGATAGAATACTATCTTATTATTTGTTTAACATATCTTTTAATTGCATCTTCTGCGTCAGGTAATCTTTTAAAACCTGCAGCATCTAAAGATGCCTTACTTAATTTTGAATTCAAAGGTCTAGCAGCCAATGTTTTATATTCAATTGTTTTAATTGGAATTACTTTAACATCCTTACCTGCTACTTCAAATGTTTTCTTAGCTATATCAGCCCAACTCATAAATCCTTCATTAGTTAAATGATATACACCATAATTAGAAGTACTTATAGCTTCTACTATTGTTTTAGCTGCATCTAAAGTATATGTAGGACTACCAATTTGATCACCAACAACTGTTATTTCGTTTTTTGTTTCACTTAATCTTAACATTGTTTTAATGAAGTTTTTACCATTTTCACCAAATACCCATGAAATTCTAAATATAAATGATTTATCAAGATCCTTAACTATATTCTCACCTTGTAACTTAGTATAACCATAATAGTTAATTGGACAAGTTTCATCATCAACTTCATATTCACCTTTTTTAGATCCATCAAATACATAATCAGTACTAATATATACGAATTTAGCACCTAAACATTTTGCAACTGTAGCAAGGTTTTTTGTACCAATAAAATTAGTTGCTAAACACTCTTCTTTATTTTTTTCTGCATCATCTACTTTAACATAAGCAGCGCAATGAATTATAACATCAGGATCAAAAGCTAAAACATTATTTAATACTTTTTTACTATCAATTATATCTAATTCCTCGTGTGTAGGTGCATATATTTCATCCTCAAGAATACCAGATTTCAATAATTCTTTATAAACATCACTACCTAATTGTCCACGAGCGCCTGTTAACATTACTCTCATAAAAACCACCCTTACAATAAATATGGCGTCCCCGAGTGGAATCGGACCACCGACCTACCGCTTAGGAGGCGATTGCTCTATCCTACTGAGCTACGAGGACACAAGAATATTATATAATATTTTAGATATTTTAACAACAAAAAAAGGAATAGTTTACTATCCCTTAATTTTTAGAACTAACTTATCATATAACAATTTAAATATAACTGGTATAGACATAGCTAATAAAATACTAACAAATTTCCAATTACCTACAACTATATAATTATTCCAAGTATTCATCAAATCTGATGAAGCAAAATAACCTAGTTTTAATAATAAAGTAGATACAATTTGGAAACACACAACATGATACATCAATATGTATATAGTATTTTGACCAATATATGAAAACACTTTAGAAGCCTTATCATAAGAAGATATAATCTTTTTAGGAATAAAGCTTAAGAATATAAATCCACAAATTGGTATTATCATAGTTAACACTAAATTAGTAAAAACACCAGCCCTATAATCAGTATTATAATTGAACACATATAATGATGCCATAAGAATAATAACAGAAATAATTACTGAATATAACTCAACATTTTGATGTTCATCCATATATTTCATAATATCCTTTTTCTTTAATAGATATCCAATATATATATAAATCATATTTATAAATAACATAGTAACTATAGTACAATTTGACCATATAAATTGATTTAAAAATTCCCTATTATAATATCCAACAATAAATAATATAACACATATAATTCCTAAAACATAATCTGATAACTTATTAAATAAACGACTAAATTTATATAGAATTATAAATTCAATATTACTTATAAATAACGCGAATATAAACCATGATGGTGATGATAATTTTTCAGGAATATCAAACAACAAAATTCTTATAAAATTAGTGCCTAATTCAGATAAACTATATGTATTACCTATTACGCCAATTTTAAATAATAACATATGAATTAATGTACAAAAAATTAATGATATTACAAAAGGTATATATAATCGCTTAATTTTAGAACCTATAAATTGAAATATCTTTTTATCACGAAATACATATCCAGCTATAATAAAGAATATTGGAACATAGTAATAATAACTTGTATGAATATTATACCCAGCATGAGCTGATACTATAAAAAATACACCTAAAGCTTTTACATAATCAAGCCATAATTCTCTCTTCTTCATAATTAATATTGAATACCCCAAATAACATGATGTTTAGCTTCTTTACCACAACATACACATTTACCTGTAATTAATGGTTCATCAGTAATACATCTTGATTTACAACCTTTAATTTCCTTAATTCTAGCTTCACATGCAGGATCTCCACACCAATCAGCGTGAATAAATCCAGGTTGAGTATTTAAGATTTTTTCCATTTCATCTAAGTCTTTAGCGGTAAATGTTAGATTATTTCTTCTTTCTAAAGCTCTATTATACATATCCTTTTGAATAGTTTCTAACATTTCATCTACAGTAGATAAAATATTAACATCCTTAGATACAGTAATTCTTTCTCTAGTATCTCTTCTAGCTAAAGTAATATTACCATTTTCTAAATCTCTTTCACCTACTTCAATACGAAGTGGAATACCATTAACTTCTGCTTCAGCAAATTTAAATCCTGGAGATTTATCAGTTTTATCAATAATTACATTATACTTTTCTTTTAATTCATCATAGTATTTTGAAGCTAACTTATCTACTTCTTCACTCTTACCAATTGGGATAATACAAACTTGTGTAGGTGCAATTCTTGGTGGTAATACTAATCCTGCATCATCACCATGTACCATGATTAATGCACCAATCATTCTTGTAGTACATCCCCAACTTGTTTGATATACGTGTTCTAATTTATTATCTTTATTTGTGAATGTAATATCATATGCTTTACTAAACTTTTGACCAAAATAATGAGAAGTAGCTGATTGTAAACATACACCATTATACATTAATGCTTCTACTGTTAAAGTATATTCAGCACCAGCAAATTTTTCCTTTTCAGTCTTCTTACCTGTTATTACTGGAATAGCTAAATAGTTTTCAAAAAACCATTTATATGTATCTAACATTCTCTTTGTTTCTGCTTCTGCATCTTCACTAGTAGCGTGAATAGTATGTCCTTCTTGCCATAAGAATTCTCTACTTCTTAAAAATGGTCTAGTTTCCTTTTCCCATCTCATAACATTACACCATTGATTATATAATAATGGTAAATCTTTATATGATTTTACTTTCTTACTATAATAATCACTAAATAATGTTTCAGATGTAGGTCTAATACACATTCTTTCATCTAATTCTTTCGCACCACCATTAGTAACCCATGCAACTTCAGGAGCAAATCCATCAATTAATTCTCCTTCTTTTTTCATTAAGTTTTCTGGTATTAAAACTGGTAAGTATACATTTTTATGACCTAATTCTTTAAATTTCTTATCTAATACACTTTGCATATTTTCCCAAATTGCATATCCATTTGGTTCAAATACAATACAACCTTTAACATTAGAATAATCTGCTAAATGAGCAGCCATAACTACATCAGTATACCATTTTGCGAAATCAACATCTCTACTTGTAATTGCTTTATTTTGCATAAATATCCTCCTTCTAAACAAAAAAAGATGGTAATAAGGAGTCCTAAGACTGTACCATCCTTTGTTTCACTTAATTAAATAACGGCTTTCACCGGGAGCGATTAACTCCTCTAATAGGTAGGAATCATTAATCTTATTATTAGTTTCCATCAACCACTAACTTTCTATAAATAAGTCATTAATAATCATGTCCTATATCACTGATTTCTAGATATAATTTACCACAAATACATATATAAGTCAATTATTTACCTATATTAACATAACACTTATTATTATCTTTAATTATATATCCAGAATCAGGATATACACCATTAAATTCAATATCAATATAATTATCATCCATATTATAGTTATAATTATGAATAACACTAAAATTATGAATTCTATCATATGATAGATGTCCTAATTCATACCACTCATAATATGAATATCCCATAGCTTCACCCTTAATATTATCAGTATCTAATATACCATATAAATATATATAGTTATCTTCACTACCACAATCTAAATATATCTTTTCACTCATCTTAACATCATCAATATATCTATGATAATCACTTATCATAAGCATATAAGAATTAATAATTTGAGATAATATTAATATAATTAAGATATACTTAATATATTTTTTATCATAGAATTCATAAAATATAAAACTATATAAGAAAGGTATAGTAAATAAACTCCTAATTACCAATCTTGAACCAGTTAATATATTTAACGCAAAAGGTACTAATAACATTAATATTAAATATAAAGTTTTATAATCTTTTTTACTTCTTACAATATTACATATTACAATTATAATACATATTAAATAACCTAGATTTAATACATGACCATAACCTATAAATACCTTTATAAAATCTTTGCCAATTCCTAATACTGTATCTTTTATATCATATAACCAGCCTATTCTACTAGTTAAATATGCAGTTTCAGAAATATCCATAATATTAATTACAACTTTACCAATTACATAATATAGTATAAAGCTGATCATAAATATTACAATACACTTAATAATATTCTTATTATTATCTTTATTAACTTTATATAACGATATTAATGCACCTAATATATATAAATTAACAAATGATTGATAAATAGAAAAACATATTATAAGTAAAGGTATTATTAATAATACATACCATAATTTATTATTCTTTAAATAATTATAGGTTAATATAAACGATATCATCATAAGTATCATACCTAATGATACTTCAACTGATTGTAACGTGAAATAATATTGCTCTAATAATATTGGTGATGTTATTACTAATATTATTGATAATATATTTTTAAATATATTTTTATCACTACTATCTAGTTTTAAAAACTTTAAGAATAATACACTATAAATAAATACATTTATATAAGTAATTATATTAAGCAATCTTATACTAACATTACCATATAGAAATAAGATAGATTTTAATAATACCAATCCATATCTCATTAACCCTATCCAACTTAACATTATATATTTAGGATTAACAATTATTATATCAGTATCATATCCTATACTTACATTTATAATTTTATATAAACTAAATAATAATACAATAATAAATAATATAACTAATTCTTTATTTTTTTTCATTTTTCTTTTCCTTAAATATAAATAATTTACTGAATATATAATTAGCTACAATAACTACCGCTTGTGCGAATATAGTCCAAATTATTACCCATAAATCACTATCTAATTTTAAGAATGTTACAAAGAACCACATAATTAACATTTCCATTAATAATGTAGAAATTCTAGCGATAACAAATGAAATAAACTCTTTTAACTTATTAGTATTTTTACTTTTAAATACCCAAGTTCTATTAGTAAAATACGCGAATAATATTGCAATTATCCACGATATAATAACTGCTATTTGTAATTGGAAACCATCAGTTGCATCCAAAACAGTAAACAATAAAATATACTTAACAGTTAAATTTAATAATGTACATAATACACCCATTATTAAATATAAAATTACTTCTTCATATTTTTTATATAATTTCTTAATCTTATCTATCATACTACACCTCATTATTTTTTTCAGACTTCTTATATATTCTAGTTAATATCTTCGCGATAAAACTAGGCCAAAACTTTTTAAACATAATATAATCTTCTTTAGTTCTTCTACCACTATTAATTATTTCAGTAGTTGTAGTTTCTAAAGATATTCTATGCCCCATTAAGTATTTAGGGATATATATAAATCTACCATCTTTCTTAGATAGTTTTTCCCATGCTTGCCAATCAACATTACATTTTAAATCACATTCAAATAATGGATATTCTATCTTACTAACATTAAAAGTAACAGAAGGACATCCTATCGCATCACCATATTTTAATACTCTTCTTTTTCTATTTAATTTATAAGCTTTATCATGATTAATTAATGGTTTTAATAATACTTTTTTAATCTTCAAATTAGTATTTGTATATTCCTTATTATCATTTTTAATTTCATAATAATCAGGAAATATAATTAATGCATCTTTATATTTATTATATGCTTCTACCATTTCATAACTATAATCATAATCATAAATATCATCTTGATGTGCGACAGTAACTAATGGAGTTTTACCGCATTTAATCGCGAAGTCAAAATCTCCACCAATATTTCTATGATCATCATTAACAATAACATCTAATTTATACTTTTTAGCTAATTTATCAATATATTTATTTGGAGTAGATGTCGCGATCACTACTTCACTTTTATATTTTTGATTTAGCACTGATTTAATACATTCTTCTAAATATTTTGATTCTTTATACGCGAGTACTACAAATGTATGCACACTACCACCTACTTCTTTATAGTTTGAAATAATACTTTAAATGTTCTTCCTATATTAATCAATAAAGGAAATTTTATATCATTATTTTTTAAAACATTATAACTTTCTTTAAAACTTTTATAATATCCTTTTAAGCCATCAGTACTTTTACCGCCAGCTCTCATATAAGTAAAATATGTATCAACATAATTTAATTTACTACCACTTTTCATAACTCTAATCATGAAATCATAATCAGCTGCAATCCTATAATTAGTGTTAAAATTACCACATTTTTCATATACTTCTTTTCTTAAATATAATGTTGGATGAGGAGGATGAAATCCTCTTTTATAATTACCTACTCCACCAATAAATTTTCTAACTACCTTATCAAGATTCTCATCTTTAATTAACAAATTAGAATATACTCCATCAAAACCATCTATATTCTTTACTACTAAATCAAACACATCATTTGATGCGATAACATCATCAGAATTAATAATACCTATAATATCACCAGAAGCCATTTTAATACCTTTATTCATCGCATCATAAAGTCCACTATCTTTTTCTGATATATACTTTAATTTACCTTTAAACTTAGGTTCATACTTCTTAATAATATCTAAAGTATTATCCTTACTTTTACCATCAACTATTATATATTCATAGTCTTTATATTTTTGATTTAACACTGATTTTAATGTATCTTCTATTGTCTTAGCTGAATTATAACATACAGTAATTATAGATATCATTTTTTCACCTCAATTTTATAATAAATATTATATATAACAAAGTATTCAATTGATTCTAAAACCATAATAATTAGATAAGTTAAAGTTGCACCTAAAATACCATATCCTTTAACTAATATAATTGCCATGAAAAACGCGATAATTGAATTAATTATATATAAAACCATTTGAATATTATTCTTATTAAATATAGTTAAAGCATTAGATAAAATAGTCACTATTGCAAGTCCAACCGCACCAACTATAATTAATAATAAATCTAATTTATATGGATTTAAATCTAATCCATAAATAATATTAAGTACTGGTATACCAACTAAATAACCACCTATTAAAGCTGCTATACCTAATAAAATAACCGAACCTAATATTTTATATAATCTATTCTTAAATAAATCAAATTTCTTATTCTTATATGATTCTTTTAATTCTAATAAATATGGATTAATAATATACATTGCACATAAACTCATAATTGTACCAGGCATTAGTATAATACCAAATATATTTTGTATTTCAGCTGACTCATAAAAATCCAAAGTATATTTAGATGCATTGATTAAATAATTACTTAAAAATGAAAATACAAAGATTGGTATAGTAAATTTATATATATTTAATATATTAATAAATTTAAATTTATTATCAACATATTTTCTACTACTTGGTATATCATAAATAATAATACCAACTAAATTAACAATAACTAATGATAATATTGCATATAACATATTACCAGTAATATGATCTATTAATAAGAATAAAATAATACCTAATATACCTTTAATGAACATTGATATACCACTTTTATATAGTTCATCATGTCCTTGTAGGATACCATAATATGTATCCGCGATTGCCTCTAACATTCTATAAACACATATAAGCATAATAACACCAGATTTATATACATCATATTTAAATATTAAAGTTAAAGCAAATGTTACAATAAACATAACAATTGAAGATATAAATCTATTTACTATAAACTCTTTATTACTATACTTATCAGGATTAGTAATTTGATATGGTCTATTAAAGAACAAGCCAATAAAATATGTAAGACATACCAAAGAATAGGCATATGTAAATATGCCTCCATCATTACCACCATTAATTCTATTAACTATTATTAAAAAGAATAATGAATTAAACGAATTAATAGATAACCCTAAAAAATTCCATATAAAATTTTTCTTATTATTCATTTTCATCAACTTTCTTTTTCAATATAGATACTTCTTCAATTAATAAAGTAATCTTTTTATTTTGTTCTGATACTACCTTAGTTAACATCATAGTAATAAGTAATAATAATGATATAAATATACCAATTACTAAATTTGATGATACTTGGAATCCTATTAAAGATGATATATAACCAAATGCATTAGTAAATACCGCAACAAATAATAGAATAAAACCTGATAATAACCATATTAATGAATATCTAATTGGTAACTTATTATTTCTAACTGCTTTTAATGTTGTATAAAACATTATTAATGATACAACAACTAAAACTATCTTTAAATTTAATTCCATTATTTCACCTTCTTTAATAAAATAATTGATAATATAACATTTATCATATAATATACACTTTTCCAAGCTTTAATAGATGATGTACCAGCTTCTCTCGCATTCATCTTAACCGCTACTTCATCAATTTTAAGTCCATGTTTTAATACATTAACACTTGATATTGGTTCTGGATATTCTTGAGGATAATTTGATGAGAAAATTTCAATAACTTTTCTATTACATGCTCTAAAACCAGAAGTAGTATCATAAATCTTTTTACCAGTTTTAGCTTTAATAAAGAATGATATTAAATTAATACCTACTCTTCTCGCGTATGTTGATTTAAATTCAGATACTTCCTTTACGAATCTAGAACCAATTACCATATCAGCTTTCTTATCAACGATTGGTTTAATTATATCTTTAACATAACTAACATCATGTTGACCATCACCATCATATTGAATCGCGATATCATATCCGTTTTCTAAAGCGTATTTATAACCAGTTTGAACTGCACCACCAATACCTAAATTATTAATTAATCTTATATGATTAAATTTATTTTTAGTTAGTATTTCTTCAGTTGAATCCTTTGAACCGTCATTAATAACAACATAATCATATTTAGTATTATGTTCTTTATTATAATTTTTAATTGTTTCTACCGTTTTTTTAATACTTTCTTCTTCATTATAAGCCGGTATAATTAGTATTATTTTCATATTCATCCACCTACTATTAATTATAACATTTATAAATTGATAAGTAAATTAAAGTAAAGAAAAAAGAATCAAAATATTGATCCTCCATATATCGCATTTGGATATAATTTTAACATTTCTTTCCATTGAACTATAAATACATTATATAATTTACATTTATATATAAAATTACCAGTTTGAGTCTTTGAATTAATATTCGCGAATGTCTCAATATATATTATCTTACTGCCAAACATTTTACCCAATATACACATCGGTATAGCAGTATGAGTTCCAGTAGTAACAATATATTTAGGTCTTATTTTAATATATAAATATAATGATTTAAATCCATTCAACAATAGTTTAATAATATACATAATAGGATGAACCTTAGTACCGTATATCAAATAACTAACTGGATATTTATCTTTCAATTTTTTATTAATATTAGTTTTCTCAGTAACTATATGATATTTATATCTATCAAATAACACTTTGAAATTCATTAACTCTTCTAAATGTCCACCTGTACTTGATATAAACATTACCTTTGATTTATCTTTTAAATTATCTGATACTATTTTAAGCATTAAACTATTATCAGTATCATATTTTTTAGGTTTAAATGTTTTAATCTTACTTAAAGAATCTTTAAGATTTTCTACACTTGAACCAATAATATATCCTTGATTTTCAAATAAATTAACAATTTCAACTTGATGATTACTTTGATGTTCCTTATATTTTACAAGTCTAGGAACCGCGATTACTTTCTTACCATTATTTAATCCACTTAAGATAGATCCTACTCCACCATGTGTTATTAATAGATTACATTTCTTAAGTAATTTATCAAATTCATCTTTTGGTAAGAAATCAAATATTTCCATATTATTAGATTCATATTTAGTCATACCAGCTTGTACAACTACTTTATCTTTAATAATACCATCAATAATTAATCTATCTAATTCTTCTAATATTCTTCTAAACTCTTTATCTTGTGTTCCTAATGTAACTAATATCATATAATCACCTTATTTTTCTGATAAATTTTCACTGATCGCAAAACGTGGTCTTTGCTTAGTTTCGGAATATATTTTACCAATATATTCTCCAACTACACCTAAAGACAACATTTGTATACCGGCAATTAGCCAAATTGAACATACAATAAATGTCCAACCATCAACTGTAGCACCCAAAATTTTTCTCACTATTGAATATATAATCATAGCAACGCTAAGCAAACTAAATATAATACCTATATTCAATATCAACCTGATTGGTTTTACACTAAACGAAGTAATACCATCCCATGCAAAATTCAACATCTTCTTAAGTGGATATTTACTAACGCCAGCAAATCTTTCCGCACGCTCATAATAAACTATGTCAGATTTATAACCAATCAATGGGAATATACCTCTTAAGAACAAGTTTACTTCATGATAATTAGCAAACTCATTTAACACTCTTTTCGATGTTAATCTATAATCTGCATGGTTAAATACAACTTCAACACCCATTTTGTCCATAAATTTATAAAACGCTTCAGCTGTAAATCTTTTGAAAAAAGTATCCTTCTTACGCGCACTTCTAACGCCATAAACAATATCACACCCAGCATTATATTTACTTAGCATTTCATCCATAGCATTAATATCATCTTGTAAATCAGCATCCATACTTATAACAACGTCCGCATATTCTTTAGCAGTCAATAATCCTGCGACTAATGCATTTTGATGTCCTTTATTTCTTGATAAGCATATTCCTGTAAAAAGCTTATCTTTTTCATGGTACTCTTTAATAATCTCCCACGTTTTATCTTTAGATCCATCATTTACAAACATTACTTTACTATCTTTACTTATAATCTTATTTTTTATTAAAGAGTTCATTTTTTCTTTAATTTTTTTTGCGGTTTCCGGCAAAACCTCTTCTTCGTTATAACATGGTATAACAACATATAATATATTTTTCATAATTCACCTACTTCAATTTATAAAACCAAATAATACTA
>JAEEGK010010784.1_pt1 | contig 21038 bp, 18 predicted proteins | sample 8958771 | NCBI WGS metagenome assembly JAEEGK01 (sample SAMN16246547, study PRJNA631951) | gut metagenome | biome: gut microbiome; feature: rumen; material: SC-attached | host: Bos | place: Iran: Karaj | collected 2018-10
GTCACTTATCTGCCCTAACGCAGTTTAAGATAAGCCAATTAATCAATGGAGGTATTATTTTATGGCTAACAAGATTTTTTACCAGGAAGATTGTAACCTTTCCCTTCTCGAGGGCAAGACCATTGCCATTATCGGATACGGCAGCCAGGGTCATGCTCACGCTCTTAACCTTAAGGAATCCGGATGCAAGGTCATTATCGGTCTTTACGAGGGTTCCAAGAGCTGGAACAGAGCAGTAGAGCAGGGTTTTGAAGTCTTTACCGCAGCTGAAGCTGCCAAGAAGGCTGATATTATCATGATCCTCATTAATGACGAGCTTCAGGCTGATATGTACAAGAAGGACATCGCTCCCAATCTTGCTCCCGGAAATATGCTCATGTTCGCACACGGCTTCAACATTCACTTCGGATGCATCAAGCCCCCTGCTGATGTCGATGTTACCATGATCGCTCCCAAGGCTCCCGGACACACCGTAAGAAGTGAGTACCAGGCAGGAAAGGGAACACCCTGCCTCATCGCTGTATATCAGGATGCTACCGGCAAGGCATGGGATATGGCTAAGGCTTACGGACTCGGAATCGGCGGAGCTCGTGCAGGACTTCTTGAGACCACCTTCAGAACCGAGACCGAGACTGACCTCTTCGGTGAGCAGGCTGTTCTTTGCGGCGGCGTTTGCGCTCTTATGCAGGCAGGCTTTGAGACTCTTGTTGAGGCAGGATACGATCCCAGAAACGCATATTTTGAGTGCATCCACGAGATGAAGCTCATCGTTGACCTTATCTATCAGTCAGGCTTCGCAGGAATGAGATATTCCATCTCCAATACCGCTGAGTACGGCGATTACATCACCGGACCCAAGATCGTTACCGAGGATACCAAGAAGGCTATGAAGAAGATCCTTTCCGATATCCAGGACGGAACCTTCGCATCAGAGTTCCTTCAGGAGATGAGCCCTGCAGGACGTCAGGTACACTTCCAGGCTATGAGAAAGCTTGCTGCCGAGCATCAGTCCGAGAAGGTTGGTGAGGAAGTAAGAAAGCTTTACAGCTGGAACAACGAAGCTGACAAGTTCATCAACAACTGATATTTTATTCTTACGGAATTGCGTTCTGTGAGATATATGGAAGATAACAGAAAAGCTTCGGAGTGATCCGAAGCTTTTCTTTATGTTTAAATACTTATTCTTCAGTTTTTATGGATGAAGCGTATTTTCTGAAAGCCTTGCCGGTGTTATAGATATATACGAACTTTATGATATCCGTAATGATGGTACCTATCAGAGAAGCTATAAGTATCAGAGCTCCGACGACTGGTATGAGGAACAAGATAAATACCGCTGAGATCATACCGATCATACACCATTTATACCATTTCCACAGGTCGGCCCATTTTGCCGAAAGAATATCATCGACGCCTTCAAGTGTATCCGAAGATGCACTGAAGAAATGGTATCCTTCAATAATCATTGCTATATATACAACAATATTGAACAATACAAACCATGCAGGTGTATTTCCTTTGAAAGCGAACGCATCGGTAAAGTGATATATAGTATTGATGACCGCACAGATGCCGGCAATCATGAAGCTTTCATGAATCTTGGATATACGGAATAAAACTAATGCGTATAACAGCGTAAATGCAGCTGTGACATAGCAGCATCCAAGGTAAAATCCCGGAAAAGTTGCCTGAATGCTGTTGCTTGTAAAAATAAAAGCTGCATTTGCGATCAACATTAATAAGAATATAAGGTCATACCTTTTTCCGAGTACCGGAGCATATTCATAGATGTATTCTTGTTCTTCGGCGTCAGCCTTTATCTTGTCTTTTCTGAATTCCGGCTGCATTCCGCGTGATCTGAACTTGCTGCAATCGCTTTTCAATCCGCAGGTGGAACACTCGTTGTGGCCTTTATCCCTGCAGCAGATCGCAATGGGGCAGTCACCTTTTATAGGCATGCCGGGTCCGTTCATGCATCCGGGACAGTTCATTTCTTCTTTTACGGAACAGTTGATACAGCTTTTTCCACAATAAGTTTCTGCCATTTATTCTCCTTTTTGGTTAAATGAAGATCCGGGTTATTACGTAAAAATTTAAGTACATGATTAAAATATACGAAATACAGTTTTCCATTTCAATGATTATATGAATAAATATTCTTTTTTTTACGGAAACCGGTGACGTATCATGTACTAAAATCAATGGTTTTATGGTAAAATATGTGTGTTTTTGCGGTGGCACTTAATGCCTGAATCTATCGAAAGATCATAAGTTTATAATGACCGGAAAAGAACGTGAAAAAAATATATTTATGCAGATTATGGATCATTCCGGTATGGTTTACATAATTCTTACTTTTCTTTGGCTCCTTATCTGTGCAGCTGCATATCTTATTCTCTGTATCAGTCCTGTCTGTGATTATGATGAGAGTTATACCGTTTCGATGATCTCACATTCATTTTCCGATATTGTGAAGATCACATCAAATGATGTTCATTCCCCCGTGTATTATTTTCTTGTCCGCCTGTTTTCCTTCCTTCCGGGGATCTCTTATGTACATGCACCGAAGCTGTTTTCTTATGTCTGTACAATTGCTTTTCTTATTCTGGGTTCTGTATTTTTGAACAGGAAATACAATGCCGTAACGGCTTTTTATTTCGTTTTCATCGCTTCCGTTTCACCCATGATGATATCCCAGGTATGTAACGGTCGTATGTATGCAGCGGGACTGTTGTTTTTCTCTGTGACTTTGTATGAAGCTCATCTGCTGACTGAAGAGATAAAAGCTTCAAGGGTTGCTGCATTTATGATTTCCGCCGTCATTACGGTCTGGCTGCATAATGTTTTTATGACGATGACGGTATTTTTATTCATCATTTATTTATGCTTATCCCTTATCAGAAAAGACAGTAAAAGTTTCAGGATATTTCTCTTGTCGGGTTTTGTGACCGGAGCTTCATTCCTTCCCTGGCTGTTTGTCACATTAAAACAGTTTTCAAATAAGAATTCTTCGGGCTCCGTGATGCATCCGCTCTCGGACTTTTCATGGTACAGGGAATACTTCAGGTTCTGGAAGGATGAACTTTTTTCGGGGACCTTCTATACGAACGGATGGATGGTAAGGTTCTGGATAGCTTTGTTTTTGCTGCTGATTCCCGCTTTAATCATCTATATCAGAAAGAATAGAAATGACCTTCTGCCTTTGGTCGGCCCCGTGATCATGTTCCTGACTTTTTTGATCACGGGTATCCTGCTTTTGATATACAGCGGACAGTTTTTTGCAAGATATGCTTTTCCCGCATTTTCCGGGATCTGGCTTGCGGCCGCGGTTTTGTTTTCTTTTGATCCTTTCAATAAGAAACCTCTGAAAATTGCCTTTGGTATATTCAGGGTTTTCCTTTTGGTTACGGCGCTTGTTTTCGGAATCAAGACGTATGCGGGCCAGAAAGCGGGCTTATCCGTAAGCGGGATAGATGAGTATCTTTCATGCATGGAAGAGGTAGAAGATGGCGATGCAGTCATGTTCTCCGATACCTGGTCATCGCTTCTTCAGATATACGATACGGACAAAGAATACTGGATATACGGGCATAATCCGGAAGGCATGCCTTTTGAATACAAAGGGGTATATACAAATGCCGCTCAGATGGACGAATATTCAAGAGTCTGGCTTGTCGGAAACGATATGATTCAGATTAATTCGATGGGAGAGGGATATACCGAGAAAAAATCCATTGAATTCGACCATCATTCGTATCATTTTATTGTAAAACTATACGAAAAAAGCTAAAATTAATCCTATATGTACGGAGGTAAAAATATATGGGAATGACAATGACGCAAAAGATCCTGGCACGTGCTGCCGGACTGGAATCGGTTAAGGCGGGCGACCTTATCATGGCCAAGCTCGACCTTGTACTCGGTAATGATATCACCAGCCCCGTAGCCATTCATGAGATCGAAAAAATGAAGGTTGACGGAGTGTTTGATAAAGACAAGATCGCACTTGTTCCGGATCACTTTGTGCCCAACAAGGACATCAAGTCCGCAGAGCACTGCAAATGCGTAAGGGAATTTGCAAGAAGAAACGAGATCACCAATTACTTTGAAGTAGGTGAAATGGGAATCGAGCACGCACTTCTTCCCGAGAAAGGACTTACCGTTCCCGGTGACGTTATCATCGGTGCCGATTCACATACATGTACCTACGGTGCGCTCGGAGCATTTTCGACAGGTGTAGGTTCAACCGATATGGCTGCCGGTATGGCTACCGGACAAGCCTGGTTCAAGGTTCCTTCTGCGATCAGGTTTAATCTTACCGGAACCCTCCCGAAGGATATCAGCGGAAAAGACCTTATCCTTCATATCATCGGAATGATCGGTGTTGACGGTGCTCTTTACAAGTCGATGGAATTCGCGGGCCCCGGTGTCGCATCCCTTTCAATGGATGACAGATTCACAATTGCCAACATGGCAATCGAAGCGGGCGGAAAGAACGGTATCTTCCCCGTTGATGACAAGACCGTAGAGTATCTTAACGAGCATGCCACAAGAAAGTACACCGCATTCGAAGCTGATGCCGATGCAGAGTACGATCAGGTCATAGATATCAACCTTTCGGAGCTTAAGGCTACGATCTCGTTCCCTCATCTTCCAGAGAATACCCATACGATCGATGAGATCCATAAGGACGGTGATGTCAGGATTGACCAGGTTGTCATCGGTTCATGTACAAACGGCCGTATCTCCGATATGAGGATCGCTGCGGATATTCTTAAGGGAAAGCATGTTGCAAAGGGCATCAGGGTCATCGTTATCCCCGCTACCCAGGCTGTTTACATGCAGTGCCTTGAAGAGGGACTTCTTAAGATCTTCATAGAGTCCGGATGCGTTGTTTCGACCCCTACCTGCGGTCCCTGCCTCGGCGGATACATGGGAGTTCTTGCACAGGGTGAGAGATGCGTATCTACCACCAACAGAAACTTCGTTGGACGTATGGGCCACGTTGAATCCGAGATTTATCTTGCGTCACCCGCAGTTGCTGCCGCAAGTGCCATAAAGGGCTTCATTGCTTGCCCTGCAGATCTGTAATAAAAGGAGAGAAATAATGGATAACGCTAAAGGCAGAGTATTTAAATACGGTGACAATGTTGACACCGATGTAATAATTCCCGCAAGATACCTTAATTCCTCCGATCCCGCAGAGCTTGCAACTCACTGCATGGAGGATATCGATAAGGACTTCACCAAGAAGGTAAGCAAGGGAGATATCATAGTTGCCGCGAAGAATTTCGGATGCGGTTCATCAAGAGAGCATGCACCCATTTCCATCAAGGCATCCGGTGTTTCCTGTGTTATCGCTGAGACCTTCGCAAGGATCTTTTACCGCAATGCGATCAATATAGGACTTCCCATAATCGAGTGTCCCGAGGCTTCTAAGAATATAGATGCGGGAGATGAGGTCGAGATCGATTTCAATACCGGTATCATCACCGATATCACCAAGGGAACATCCTATCAGGGACAGGCATTCCCCGAATTCATGCAGAAGCTTATCGCCGCAGGCGGACTGGTTAACTTCATCAACGAAGGAAAGTGATCGGAGAGAAAAGTGTTTGCTTTCGTAGAAGGAATCCTTGATCTTCTGGAAGCCGATATGTGCGTTGTGGATATCGGCGGTCTCGGGATCAATGTGAACATCACTTCCAGATGTTCGCTGGAGATCGGATCCGTGGGAGATCATGTAAAACTTTATACATATACACAGGTTGCCGAGGATACATTCCAGCTTTACGGTTTTTCGGATCGTGACGAGCTTGATATGTTCAAAAAGCTGATCTCCGTATCGGGTGTCGGACCCAAGAGCGCACTGTCACTTCTTTCCGTGATGGATGCCGATTCGATAAGGTATGCCGTTATCAGCGATGACATAAAGGCTCTTTCCAAGGCAAAAGGAATATCTGCCAAGACTGCCGGAAAGATCATTATTGAACTTAAAGGTAAAGTCGATCTTTCCGATGAAAGCCTCGCTTCAAAATTTGCATCAGGCCCCAAACCTGTCATCAAAGCCGATCTCGGAAGAGAAGAAGCCGATGCGCTTGCAGCCCTTGTTTCGCTCGGATATTCGGAGACCGAAAGCACGAAAGCAATCATGGCGGTGGACGGACACGAATCACTTGATTCCGGTTCTCTGTTGTCCCTTGCACTTAAGATTCTTTACGGAAAATAATCTGTATGCCCAGAAGTATCGAAACGAATATCACAAATGAAGACAAGCCGGTTGAGCATTCCCTGCGCCCCACAAGGCTGAAGGAATATATCGGACAGGAAGCCATAAAGGAAAGGCTTATCATTCAGATAGAAGCTGCCAAGGCAAGAGGAGAGGCCCTTGACCATATCCTTCTTTACGGACCTCCCGGACTCGGCAAGACGACTCTTGCGGGTATTATCTCCAATGAGATGGGAACCCATATCAGGATCACTTCAGGTCCTGCTATCGAGAAGCCTTCGGAGATGGCCGCAATCCTCAATTCCCTTCAGGAAAGGGATATGCTGTTCATTGATGAGATACACAGACTTAACCGTCAGGTTGAAGAGGTTCTGTATCCCGCAATGGAGGATTTTGCTATAGATGTAATGATCGGCAAGGACTCTTCATCATCTGCAAGGAGCGTAAGACTTCCTTTGCCCCGTTTCACACTGATCGGTGCCACCACAAGGGCCGATATGCTCACTGCTCCCCTCAGGGACAGATTCGGTGAGCAGTTTCATATGGAGTTCTATACACCGGAAGAGCTTGCTGAGGTTCTCATGTTCTCATCGGGTAAGCTTTCGGTAGAGATAAAGCATGATGCTGCTCTCGAACTTGCCAAAAGAAGCCGCGGGACCCCGCGAATTGCCAACAGGATGCTGAAGCGTGTCAGGGATTACGCTCTGGTCAGATATGACGGTATCATTACCCGGGATATTGCCATCGAAGCCATGGATCTTATGTCCATAGATAAGGTCGGGCTCGACAATACCGACAGGAAGATACTGGAGACTATCATTAAGAAATTTGACGGCGGTCCGGTCGGCCTTGATACTCTTGCCGCAGCTACGGGAGAGGATGCCGGAACGATCGAGGATGTTTATGAACCCTATCTTCTCAAAAACGGATTTATAATGCGCACTCCGAAGGGTAGAGTGGTCACGGATCTTGCAAGGGATCACCTTGATATGTGGCTCACCTGATATTTGAAATGATATGCCCGTATAGTATATACTTGTCGATAGAGCATGGTTAATGCGTTAACTGTCTGAGCGGAGGATTTTATGGCTGACATCAACGAAACACAGGTTATAATCGCAGGAAAGGTTCTTACCCTCACAGGTTATGAGACTGCCGAATATACCCAGAAGGTTGCCAATTACATCAATAAGAAGATGGACGAGTGCAGAAATGCCGTATCCTTCAGATCTCAGAACAAAGAGACTCAGATGCTCCTTGTAGCTTTGAATATTGCCGATGACTATATGAAGATAAGCGAAAAGCTTAATGAAAATGAACAGCTTATCAAGGATAAGGACACCGAGATCTACAATCTCAAGCACGATATCATAACGATTCAGAGCAGACTTGATAAGGCCGATGACCAGGTAAGGTCTCTTCAGGATAAGATGGCGGAAAGCTCCAAGAAGCTCATACAGCTTGACGCTAAGCTCCGCACCAAGGATAAGTCATCAAGAAATTCCGATAAGGATGATGACCGCCCTTCAAAAGCTGAATCCAAGGCTGAAGAGAAAGCCGAATCCAAGCCCGAGCCCAAGCCCGAGCTCAAGTCCGAGCCCAAGCCCGAACCCAAATCCGAGGTAAAGCCCGAGCCCAAGGCTGAAGCACCTAAGACTGAAAGCAAGCCCGAGCCTGTTAAAGAAGCTCCTAAGCCCGAAGCAAAACCCGAGGTAAAATCCGAAGCTCCCAAGACCGAAAGCAAGCCCGAGCCCGCAAAAACTGAGCCCGTAAAAACCGAAGCTTCCAAGACAGAAGATAAGCCTGCTCCGTCAGGTTCTGACAGCAGTTCCAAGTCCATGCCCGGTGTGGGCCTCAGATCCATCCCCGGTGATAAGGATAAGCCTATCCCATTTCCGTATAAGAAATGACAGATCAGAATAATCGGAAAATGAATAAAGAAATTGAGCTCCTTGCGCCTGCAGGCAGCAAGGAGTCTTTTTATGCCGGGATCAGGGTGGGTGCCGACGCCGTTTACATGGCTTATGAAAAGTTTGGCGCACGTGCTTATGCCGGTAATTTCGGACTTGATGATATTGCCGAGTGTATTGACTTTGCACATCTTTACGGCAAGAAGGTATATCTTACCGTCAACACTCTCGTAAAAGAAAAAGAATTTCCCGAGCTGGAAGAATTTGCTTCTTCCGGTATTCCTTCCATGTCTGACGGTCTTATAATCCAGGACCTTGGTGTGGCTTCCTTTTTCAGAGAGAATTACCCTTTGATACCTCTTCATGCAAGTACCCAGATGTCAGTTACGGGACCGGAAGGCGCAGGGCTCCTTTCCGACCTCGGATTTACAAGGATCGTTCCTGCAAGAGAGTTATCATTTGAAGAGATCGGGGACATATACGATAAGACGGGGCTTGAGATAGAATGCTTTATCCACGGTGCAATGTGTTACAGCTATTCCGGGCAATGCCTTTTATCGTCCGTACTGGGGGGACGGAGCGGTAACCGCGGAAGATGTGCGCAGCCATGCAGACTCAGTTACAGGATCGCAGGCTCACCCAAAGAAACGGAAACCTATCCTCTAAGCCTAAAGGATATGTGTACACTTGAGATACTTCCTCTTATTCTTGATGCCGGTGTATGTTCGCTAAAGGTTGAAGGCAGGATGAAGCCTGCCGCGTATGTAAGCGGTGTTATTTCCGTTTACAGGAAATATCTCGATCTTTATCTTTCGGGCAATGAGTATAATGTGGAAAATGAAGACCTTAAGACCTTATCGGGGCTTTATGTCAGGGGCAGCCTTTCCCACGGTTATTATGACAGACATAATTCGAAGGATATGGTGACTGTCACCAGTCACGGTTATAACGGATCTGACAGATCCGATGCCTGTGCCGGGGAGATTTCGGCAGATATTGAGACTAAATACGCTTCTAAGATAGAGGTTAACTTCAAAGCCGGTTTTAGTATCGGAAATAATGCTTCTTTATCGGCATTTGCACAAACGGGCGACGGCAGAAAAGCATCGGCTTTTGTATCCGGTGATATTGTTGAAAAAGCTCTGAAGGCTTCGGTATCTGCCGATGATATAAGAAAGTCATTAAAGAAACTCGGAAATACGCCGTTTATTACAAATGATGATCTGATCGAAATCGTATCAGACGATGGCATTTTCTATTCACTTAAGGGGATCAATGAACTTCGCAGAAAAGTTCTTGCTGAACTGAAAGAAAAGCTTAAGTTTTCGCCTGTACAAAATAAATTCATATCCGATTGCGGAGGTATGGCTTTTCCTGAAATTTCCAAATATGCGCAGGACCATGGCTATTCGTTCCTTATCAGAACCGAAGATCAGCTTCATGCCGTTTTGAATAAAACAGATATTCTTGATAACAGATCCGTATCAAGAATCTATTATGAGGAGAGCTTCTTTGCTGATGAAAGAATAGTCCGGATGATCGAAGAGATCAAAGATAAGACAGGTATCCCGGTATTTGCCGCATGTTCATTCATACGAAGAAAGGGCGACGATCTTTCCTTTATTCAAAAGTATATCGGATCCGGCCTGATCTGCGGGCTTCTTGTAAGAAATCTAGAGGATCTGTCCTTTTTTGGCGGAAACAAGGATGTTACGGTCATCACCGATTTCGGAGTATATGCCTGGAACCGTTATTCGGAAAAGACACTTCGGAATTTTTGCGCAGGAGCCACGCTTCCGCTTGAATTATCGAATGCGGAATGCAGGGACCTCAGGAAAAATTCGTATTTTTACATTGAAAGGGTAATATACGGCAGGGCGCCTCTTATGATAAGCGCAAACTGTATAAGAAAAACTCTCAAATCCTGTACCAAAAACGACGGATTTGAGACTATAATAGACAGAAAGGGGATTTCGTTCCCTGTTTATGCCGATTGCTATCATTGCTTGAATGTTTATTATAATTCGGTTCCGCTGATCCTTAAGGATGCAGGTGATGTCTGCAAAAGGATCGAGTTTACGACCGAAGATAAGGATGAATGCGGTAAGCTTTTGGAAACTTTTGTTTCCGGCAGGATCCCGGAAGGCGAGCATACATCCGGATGGGCCGAAAGACCTGTTATGTAAGGATTTTACAGTGCAGATCACTTTAAAGTTTTATGTAATAGAATTATCGAAGTATGTGATAACCATGCTTATGCTTTTGTATACGACGCTTGCCGTTGTATGTAATATCTCGCATAAGAAAAAACTGGTATCCGTATTTACTTCAATACAGAGCGGACTTATGCTGCTCCTTCTTTTCCTTTGTTTTCTCGATATGACATTTGTATCCGGAAGGGAAGAGTATCTGTATCTGTTTGCATTTATTACGCTCTTTCTGTTCTTTATGATCACGATCGTTTCGATCATCTATGACAAATCGGACAGGATCCTTCTGAACAATATGTGTTTGCTTTCCGGAATGGGTCTTTGTATCGTATCAAGGCTTTCCTTTACAAAGGCATTCAGGCAATACCTCATCACTCTGGTTTCCTTTGCGATATGTCTTGCGATCCCATTTCTCATCGACAGGCTCAGGTTTTTCAGAAAGCTTCTCTGGTTATATGCCGCAGCCGGAATAATCATTCTTTCGCTCGTTCTGCTTACGGGAAGAAGAACCCATGGAGCTTTTATCACTTATACTATCAAAGGCTTTACCTTCCAGCCTTCCGAATTCGTCAAGATAATATTCCTGTTTTTCCTTGCCGCGCTTTTGTATAAATACAATTCATTTAAATGGATCCTTATTTCGGCTGTCATTTCCGGTATCTATGTAATGATACTCGTTCTTTCCAAGGATCTGGGAAGCGCGCTTATCTTTTTCGTCACCTATGTGATGATAGTTGTAATGTCCACCCACAATTATCTGTATCTTTTGAGCGGTCTCTTCGGAGGGGCCGCGGCAAGCATCGTCGCTTATAAGCTCTTTGATCATGTTAAGGTAAGAGTCGTGGCTTTCCTTGATCCGTGGACATATATAGACGATCAGGCTTATCAGATCACACAGTCCCTTTTTGCAATTAGCTCGGGAGGCTGGTTCGGTAACGGACTGATGCAGGGAAGACCATCCGATATCCCCTTTATAGATCAGGACCTTGTTTTTTCTGCAGTCTGCGAAGAATTCGGTCTTCTTTTTGCGATATGTCTTCTTGTCATCTGCCTGTGCTGTTTTTGCAGGATGATGATCCTTTCCGCATCGATAGGAGATAAGTTTTATCAGACGGTCGTATACGGTATAGGAGTAATGTATATCTTCCAGGTATTTCTTACCGTGGGAGGCGGAACCAAGTTCATTCCGCTTACCGGTGTGACGCTTCCGTTCATCAGTTCGGGCGGAAGCTCGGTGATGACGACATATATAATGTTCTTCATAGTACAGGGAATAGTTATCAAATCAAGAAATTATGAAGCAAGAGCTGAAAGAAAAATTTCAGAACTTTCATCCGATAAGAAAGTATAAGGAAAGTTCACCCAGATACAAGTCCATGGTTCTGATCAATGTGACCATGTTTATTTTCTGCGGTCTCTTTTTCTTCATGATCCTTTATCTGTCGGTATTCGTATCGACTTCAACCATCGAGCTTTACAACAACAGTTACAATAACAGGGAAGAGATCCAGATAAGGAATGTCACACGCGGAACGATCTATTCGGCTGACGGTGAGATCCTCGCGGAGACAAGGACCGACGAGAATGGAAATGAGTTCAGATATTATCCGTACGGTTCTATGTTCGCTCACGCCGTAGGGTATTCGGTCAACGGACGAATGGGCATTGAAAATGATGCGAATTATTATCTGATGCATACTGGTGCGAGCCTGAGTGAAAGAGTCAATAACGATCTCGAGAACGTGAAGAACCCGGGATTTAACGTTAACAGTACGCTCTCTGTAGAACTTCAGAAGGTAGCGGATGATTATCTGGGCCTTTATAACGGAGCGGTCATAGTTACGGAAGTTAAGACCGGAAGAATCCTGGTCATGCTTTCACATCCGGATTTTAATCCCGGAACCATAAGTGAAGACTGGGAGGCCATCACCACGACTCCGGGCGGTTCCCAGCTTTTAAACCGTGCGACACAGGGTCTGTATCCTCCGGGATCGACATTCAAGATCATCACCGCGCTTGAGTATTATCGTGAGCATCCCGATGACTGGCAGGATTATAACTATATCTGTAACGGCCATATAGAGCATGATAATTACAGGGTCAGCTGTATCTACGGCAGTGTTCACGGAGAACTTGACCTTAAAGGCTCATTTGCAAGATCGTGTAATTCTTCCTTTGTCAATATCGGTCTTTCGCTCGACAGGGATGACTGGTCGCAGACAATGGAGGACCTGTATTTTAATTCAGCCCTTCCCACGGACCTTCTTTCTAATAACAGCAGGGCATATATCGGAACCGGATCCACCGATTATGACATCATGCAGACTTCCATAGGTCAGGGTAAGACCATAATGTCTCCCCTGCATCTCAACATGATCACTCAGGCTGTAGCAAACGGCGGCGTGATGATGCGGCCTTATATGATTGATTCCATAACCGATGAAAACGGCAAGGTCATAAGAAGTTATGAACCTGAAAGTGTCGGAAGGGTAATGACGGAGGATGAAGCCGCATTTCTCAACGAAATGATGCAGGCCGTTGTGACGGACGGAACGGCAAAGGTTCTTCTTAATGATGCTTATACCGTTGCAGGTAAGACCGGAACCGCCGAATTTGCTGAAGATATCAATGAATCACACGCATGGTTTACCGCATTTGCTCCCGCTGATGATCCGGAGATCTGTGTGACCATCATAATAGAAAAAGCGGGGACAGGCGTAGAGTACGCTGTCCCCCTGGCTAAACGTATATTCAATGCATATTTCGGTGTGAGCTGATCAGATTATCTTGACGATCTCCAGATCCTTTCTTTCCGCAAGATTAAGGATCATATTTCCTGCATTTCTGAGCATAGGTCTGGAATAGCTGTTCTTATTGATAAGCATTACTTCCCATTCGGTACCGTCATTAAGCTCAACTGTTGTTCCGATCTGTGCCTCGGATATTCTTTCGAAAAGCGGCATCAGTATGGAAGCGTCGTATTTTACAATGTCTCTTTCAAGAGCTCCGATGATCTGAAGAGGAGTGAAGGCAGGCCTGAAGGTTCTGGGCGAAGCCATTGCGATATAAGTATCGACTATCGCAAGGTATCTGGCATATTCGTTTATCTTATCTCCCGAAAGACCAACGGGATAGCCTGTTCCGTCCATTTTCTCGTGATGCATCAGGATACATTTCTTAACATCATCGAGCAGAGCCGTGTCATTTTTAACAAGTGCAAAGCCGAGAAGGGTATGCTGCTTGACCATTTCATATTCCTGTTCGCTGAGCTTGCCCGGCTTCCAGAGAATTTCATTTGGAATCTTCCATTTTCCGATATCATAATAGAATCCGCAGAGAATGAGGGTTCTTTTTTTATCATCGGGAAGAGTGAGCCAGTTTGCAAATGCTCCGCAGAGAAGCGCGGCATTGAAGGACTGGGTATAGGTCAGCTCATCTTCATTGGGCATCATATTATATATGAAATCAAGAAGCTGCTTTTCGGATTTAACGGTCGAATAGCATTCATCGAATATGTCAATGAGATTCTGATTGGGGATTGAGAATTTTGTACCAAGATAGGAGAGCATTATACCCTTGTATCTGGTAAGACAGTCATTGTACCTGGTCCTGAAGTTTTTGAAATCTTCGTCGAACTGGATACGTTCATTATGCGTTGTCGCATAATCGACATCCTCCATAATGGTGACTGCCATGATGTCATAATGTTCGAGTCTGTCGATCACAGCCTGTGTGATCTTGGTTCCGGCATTATAAACAATCTTGCCACCCGATTCTACGGGTTCGCCAAGTTCCATGCCTTCACGTAATTCCATTCTGGATATAGTTTTCATGGGATCCCTCAATAAGAAATTTACTCAATAGGAATTTTAATAATTTATGAATCTGCTGTCAATTCAACTGTGGTAATATAATGCTATGAAATTCATCGATGCGGTATTGGATAAAATATTCCGAAAAAATATTAATATCGTATATTGCCAAAACCTTTATCTGTCGGACGGCCTTACCGAAAAGAAGGCAGATAAGCTGAAAAAGAAAATTGAAGCGGGCAAGGGCAGCGGCTGTCTGCTTCTTAAGTCCGATAATAAGGATGACTGTATCGATATTGTCACCTCGTTTCAGCTTAAGTCCAAGGTATGGGAAGGAAAATCCGTCGTATGTATCGGTCTTGCGGACAGTAAGGACGGTGCTGTATCACTTGTTGAAAGCATGATCAGGGATTGTATCGACAAGACGGGAAAGACTGATCTTAAAGAATATATATGCTCGTTGTGATCCTCAAAATCTTATCTGTTATCGGAATCGTGCTCCTGTGTCTGCTGGGGCTTATTCTTGTACTCGCCGTACTGGTTCTGGTAATGCCTGTAAAGTACTGGATCAAGGCATCAAAGGAAGCGGAAAGCGAGCTGAATGCAGTCTTCAGGCTGACATATTTCTTCCGTATCGTAAGGGCTCTAGCCGTTTACGAGCAGAAGAAGGTCAGTGTCTCGGTCAAAGTACTCTGGTTCAAGCTGTTTTCAATGGAATTTCCGGATGGATCCGAAGATGAAGGTATCTCGGATGAAGAATTTGATTCGTTTCTCGAAGATGAGCTTCCCGATGAAGATGATTTTGAGATAACCGCTCCGGCTCAGTCTGAAGTTTCGGATGATGAGCTTCATAGTGACCTTTTCGGGGATGATGAAGAGGAATCTGAAGAGCTGTCCGAAGACGGTGAAGATACCGCGGATCAGCCCGAAGACGGAGAAGATGCAGCAGATCAGCCCGAAGATGGTTCTGAACCCCCCGTTGGAAACGCTCAGGATTCTGTGGAAGATGAAGACAGCGAGGGGCCGGACGGCTTTTTTGACAGGATTTCGGGACTTGCAGAGAAGATAAAATGCAAATACAGGTCATTTTATGATAAAATAGTAAAGGTTCGTTCAGAGATAAGGTATTACAGAAATGTCCTTAATTCGAACGAAGCGGTTTATGCTCTGAGGGTGGTCAAAAAGAGGCTTAAGAAGATATTTAAACTTATCCTTCCGAGGAAGATCGAATGCGATCTTATCTACGGTTTCTCATCACCCGATCTGACCGGCAAAGTATATGGGCTGTACTGCCTTTTCAGAAAAAGGTTCAGCAAAAGATCCCGTGTGATACCCGATTTTGACAAAGCAGTATTTGAAGGCTGTATCGAAGCCAAAGGTCATTTTAACCTGATCTGCATACTGCATAATCTTATCTGCATCGTACTCAATAAAAATTGCAGAAAGATCTACAGGTCGGTCAAGCACCACAGGAATAAAGCAGAGCGTGAAGCCGGTAATGATAAAGAAGAAAGCAGTTCCGAAGAAGCTGCCTGATATAAGAAAGGGACCGTTATGGCCGATAATGACAGAAAAGAAGTAGTAGATTCCCTGCTCCAGGGCATGGATACCATCCTTTCATCCAAGACCGTTGTGGGAAATCCAATCGTGGTCGGAGACACCACACTTATTCCTCTTGTGGATGTTTCGTTTGGACTTGCCGCAGGAAGCGGACACGAGAGCAGGAATTACAATAAGAATTCTTCCGGCGGCGGAATGGGCGGCAAGGTAAGTCCCAATGCCGTGATAGTCATCAAGGACGGTTCGACCAGACTTCTTTCCGTTAAGAATCAGGATACCATCACCAAGATCATGGATATGGTTCCCGAAGTGGTACACAGATTATCCAAGGACAAGAACGGCGGACCCGACGATGATGCTTTAAAGGAAAAGGCTTTTCCTGAAGACGATCTATAATACAGGGGAATCATGATCGACTTAGAGACAATTGTCCAATGTGAAGACAGAGACAAACTGAAAGAGATCAAGATCTTTCTTTTCCAGGAGAACCTGCGTCTTTCCGCAGAAAAGCAGAGACTGGAGTCGGAGAGGAAGGAACTCAAAAACCTCCAGGAATCCTTTATGAAGGACAGAGTCAGTTTAAGGGATGAGCTTAATGAGCTGAACAGGCGCACCTCTCAGGAACGCCAGAGACTTCGTCAGGAGAATCTGTTTTTCGACAAGAAGATGGAGATACTCAAGGACGGTTTCAGGACACTTGAGGAAGACAGACGTAAGTTCGAAAGAGAAAAGGAAGAATTTGATTCATCAAGAAGACTGTCCATGTCGGATATCCAGGCTCCGGATCTTTCTCATCTTACGGAATCGGATTTCGACTCCATAGCCTGCGTCCTTTTTTCAAATGTAACAAGCCCTCAGATGCTGAGAAAGAGATACAAGGACCTTGTGAAGATCTTTCATCCGGACAATCAGTGCGGTGATGAGAGACTGGTCAGGGCCATCAATAAGGAATATCGCAGAAGGAAAGCATAAAAAAAAGGACAGGGTATAAAACCCTGTCCTTAATCATTCAAATATTATGCACGCTCTACAGCGCCGCTGCGAAGGCATCTGGAACATACATGCATTCTCTTGGACTGTCCGTCAACCTTGCACTTTACGCTGAGGACATTGGACTTCCAGATTGCATTGGATCTTCTGTGAGAGTGACTCACATTATTTCCGAAATGTACTCCCTTGCCGCAAACATCACACTTAGCCATTATCTCACCTCCCGGCGTTATTTACATAATCAATATACTTTCCGAAAACGCAACATATGTATATTATCAAAGGAAAATCAATATTGCAAGGAATTTTTGAAATTTTGACCCCTTTCCTAAATATATGATATAATCAAGCACAGTTTTGCAGTAAAGGAGGATTTATATGAAGAGTTCTTCCATGAATACCCATATGGGAAACATTGTTGTAGATAATGATGTTATAGCTCAGTATGCCGGTAGCGTCGCTATCGAATGCATAGGTATCGTCGGAATGGCCGGAATAAGCGTTAAAGACGGCATTGCCAAGATACTGCGTACCGAAAATCTTTCGAGAGGTATCAATGTCAGGCTTTCATCCGATCATAAGCTGATCCTTGATTTCCATGTGATCGTAGCTTACGGTGTCAGCATCATGACCGTTTCCGAGAATCTTATCGAAAGCGTGAAATATAAAGTAGAAGAGTTTACCGGACTTGACGTCGAAAAGATCAATGTCTTCGTCGAAGGCGTCAGGGTGATCGATTAAGGAGGATTTATCTGTGGCAGTTAAAGAGATTGACGTTAAACTCTTTTCCAGGATGTTCCTTGCCGGAGCGATTTATCTCGACAGGAACAAAGAAGAGATCAACGAGCTGAATGTTTTCCCTGTACCCGACGGAGATACAGGTACCAATATGACAATGACCATCATGTCTGCAGCCAAGGAAGTAAGGGACCTTGGCGAAGAAACCGATATGAAGTCATTATGCAAAGCAATGAGCGGAGGTTCGCTCAGAGGAGCAAGAGGTAATTCGGGAGTTATTCTTTCCCAGCTTTTAAGAGGTTTTACAAAGGCCGTAAGAGACGAGCAGGTCATCACAGTACCTCTTTTCGGCGCAGCCTGCACAAAGGCTGTAGAGACCGCCTATAAGGCAGTCATGAAGCCCACTGAAGGAACCATTCTTACCGTGGCAAGAGGAATGGGTGAAAAGGCAGCCGAACTTATCGAAGACGGTGCCGATGATTTTGAAACTATCCTTCCCGCTGTATTTGAGCACGGAAACGCAGTACTTGCACAGACCCCCGAGCTTCTTCCCGTTCTTAAGCAGGCAGGGGTTGTGGATTCCGGCGGTGCGGGACTCATGAAGGTCATACAGGGTGCGATAGATCTTTTCTCCGGAAAGGATATCGACCTTACCATTTCCGACGATCCCATTGCAAAGGTTGATGATTCAAGACCCGGCAAGAAGGAAGAAGTCCTGAAGAATATCTATCATGCCGAAATGAAGGTTGTTCTTAAGTCTTCCGTTAACGGCAAGATCGAAAGTGATGTAAAGGGTTACCTTTCATCGATCGGTGAACTTAAGACCTTCAAGTCGGACGGAAAAGAAGTTTTCATCGACATCAATACCGACGATCCCGGACTTGTACTTCAGAAAGCACTTAAGTTCGGTATCATGCAGGATGTTAAGATCACATGCAGACTTGAGCCTGCTCAGGCTGCATCCGCTGAAACCGAAAATGCTTCTCCCGCTCCTAAGGCGGCACCCGAGCCCAAGGGCGAGCCTTCCGAATTCGGATTTGTTGCTGTCAGCGCGGGAAGCGGACTTGCCGAGATCTTCAGAAGCCTCGGTGTAGACTATGTTATCGAGGGTGGACAGACCATGAACCCTTCAACCGCTGATATCCTTGATGCGGTTGAAAAGGTTAATGCTAAGACCGTGTTTGTTCTTCCCAATAACAAGAACATCATCATGGCTGCAAATCAGGCAAGGGATCTTACGACCGATAAGACCGTACTCGTCATTCCTACCAAGACCATTCCACAGGGAATCACCGCTGCGATCAACTTCAGTGCAGGTGCATCCGCAGATGAGAATGAGCAGGCGATGATGGAAGCCATCGGACTTGTTAAGACCGGTGAGATCACATATGCCGTAAGGGATACCTCCATCGATGATCATGAGATCAGAAAAGGCGACTATATGGGTATCGGTGATAAGAAGATCCTTTCCGTCGGAACCGATATGGATCAGGTTGTCGTCGAAATGATAGGTGAGATGGTGGATGATTCTTCCGAGCTTATAAGCCTTTACTACGGAGCCGATGTTACCGAAGAAGATGCCAATGCACTTAAGGATAAGATCGCTGAAAAGTTCTCTTCTCTGGATGTAGACATTCAGAATGGCGGACAGCCGGTTTACTATTACATCGTTTCCGTAGAATAAACCCCGTCCCATCACATGAACATGTTCAATAAGTAGTTTGTTTATCTATATTCCACATTATATTATCTGAAAGAAGGTTCATTATGAACCTTCTTTTGATTTGTAGGGAAATATTTAAAATGCTGATCAACGGAAACTTTCCGGTAGAAGATCTCAAGGGCGTAGGTCCCAAAACTGCCGGTCTTTTTCATAATCTTGATATCAGAACAATTGAAGATCTTCTGAAGACTTTTCCCAGATCATATGTAGTCTTCGGAGGTCTTAAGAAAATTTCCGAATTAAAGTATGATGAGATCGCTGCCGTACGCGTAAGGGTTGATCTTATCGGAAATATCAGACATGTCAAAAATCATATGACCATACTTCCGATCGAAGTAAGTGATGATACCGGGAAAATGGTCATTAAATACTTCAATATGCCGTTTATGGCTAAGGCCGTCAAAAAGGGCGGTTACTACGTATTCAGGGGCAGGGTAAAAAAGTCCGGAAGTGACTTTACTCTTGTACAGCCCAGGAAATATGCTTCCGATGAATACAGCGAGCTTCAGGGTGCATATCAGTGCATATATCCATTGACAAAGGGACTGAAGAATACATCCGTAGCAAAAGCGGTAAAGAGTGCTCTGGCTAAAGCGGAATTTTCCGGGGATTATCTTTCGGAGGATATCAGAAAAAAGCTGAATCTTGTCGAGAGCAGAAAAGCCTACAGACTTATTCACGAACCTGCATCACCTGAGGATATTCAGACAGGCAGGAGAAGACTGGCATTCGACGAACTGTTTTTCTTTATCCTGTATCTTCGGAAGAACAAGGACCTTCTTACGGATTCGCCCAATACCTGTCCGATGATCGAGTCGGCCGAGGTTACAAGATTTATTGAAAGGCTTCCTTATAAACTTACAAACGGTCAGAAGAAAGCCTGTAAGGATATAATCGCCGATATCACCGGTCCTTCCGTTATGAACAGACTTATCCAGGGTGATGTCGGAAGCGGAAAGACAATAGTTTCGCTCATTGCTTTGCTTAATGCAGTTGCAAACGGTTATCAGGGTGCGCTCATGGCACCGACCGAAGTGCTTGCTTCGCAGCATTTTAAGACCGTTTCCGAAATGACTGCCAAATACGGTCTTCCTTTTAAACCGGTATTTCTGACGGGATCCATAGGAGCTGCCGCAAGAAGGAAAGCATACGAAGAAATAGAATCGGGTGAAGCCAATCTCGTCATAGGCACCCATGCCCTGATACAGGATAAGGTTGAATATAAGAATCTCGGACTTGTCGTTACCGATGAGCAGCACAGATTCGGAGTAAGACAAAGGGAAGCTCTTGCCGGAAAAGGCGCCGGACCGCACATTCTTGTCATGAGTGCGACTCCTATCCCGAGAACCCTTGCCATAGTGCTTTACGGTGACCTTAGCATTTCTGCCATCAAGGATATGCCCGAGGGAAGAAGCCCGATAAAGAGCTGTGTCGTAGGTGAACATTACAGACCTACCGCATATAAATTCATAACCGATGAGGTTTCGAAGGGGCATCAGATATATATCATCTGCCCAATGGTGGAAGCTTCCGATCCGGATTCCGATGATGAAGAGCTTGAGAATGTTGTCGATTACTGTGAAAAGCTGAAAGGGATACTGGGAGACAGATTCAGGATCTCTTATCTTCACGGCAAGATGAAGCCTTCTGATAAGGATATTATTCTTTCTGAATTCGCTGCGGGAAATATAGATATCCTGATATCTACCACAGTCATAGAGGTCGGAATAAATGTTCCTAACGCAACTGTCATGATGATCGAAAATTCCGAGAGATTCGGTCTTTCACAGCTGCACCAGCTTCGCGGAAGAGTGGGCAGAGGCTCTGATCAGGGCTATGCGATATTCATGACAGGCTCCGAGGATG
>JAEEGK010010786.1_pt1 | contig 21037 bp, 10 predicted proteins | sample 8958771 | NCBI WGS metagenome assembly JAEEGK01 (sample SAMN16246547, study PRJNA631951) | gut metagenome | biome: gut microbiome; feature: rumen; material: SC-attached | host: Bos | place: Iran: Karaj | collected 2018-10
TTTGATTAAATGAATTCATTGGTTTCATTTTATTTAATGAAGTATTATAATCATTCAATATTGTTATTTTATTTTTTTGATTATTTGATTGAATAAATGTAGGTTGAAATATTGTTATTTCAAATTTATTTTTTTGGTATTTATCATTTTTAATTAATGAAGTAAATACATTTTTTCTTTGTTTTTCATTCCTATTTCTTGAAAATATAATTGTATTTTTTTTAGAATTATTTATAATATTTGAGTTTATATTTTCATTTGATATAAATTTTAATGGACTTAAATCTTTCTTTTTTTGATAATCATTTTTAAAGTTTTCAATTTTATTTATTTCATCTTTTATTTTAATATATTCATCATCATTTTTATAATTAATATTATATATTTTTTCAAATATTTCACTGAAATAATCTTTTTTAAATTCATATTTTAATATTTCATTTATGCTTTTTTCAAGAATAAAAATTGCCAAATAACAACTATTAAATTTAATAGAATAAACTTTAGAAATAATATCATTTAAATAATCTCTTGATTTAATATAAATTTTCTCTAAAATTTTTTTATATTTAAAATCACCTTTTAACTCTTTTATTTGTTCTTCAGTAATTATACCATGACAAAAGAAAAAAGTAATAAAGTCATAAATTGAATAATAATTTAATTTATATTGTAATAACTTTAATGATAAAACTTCATAAAAAATTAATTCTTCATTTGATATTGTTTGTATATAAAAAGTTGATATTTCAAAATTATTAATATAGTTATTTAATTCTGGTTCTAAAGGATCATTTTCACAATATTTAGATGAAATTAATAAACAACTTAAAGATAATTTATCATAATTTAATTTTTCATTCTTAATAATATTTACTGATTCTTCATTAGAAAATATTATATCTAAAAGATAAATTGATAAAAAATATGTTTGTGATTTTAATTTTAATCTTTTTGATATTTTATTTAATATATTAAATAAATTTTTTCTACAATTCAAATATATTCTATCTATTTTTTCATAATTTTTATTTTTATAATTATCTATTGTATTTTTATTCATTTCTTTTAAAATTTCATAAGGTGATAATTCTAATTTGTAATTATATTTATTATGTTTTATACATTTTATTTCATTGTTATAAATAACAGAACATTTTTCACAAAAATTATTATCAATGATATTATTTATATTATGTTCATTTATATTAATATTATTATTTTCATTAACTTTTTCATTATTTATAATTCTTAATTTCTTTTTATCTTTTTCATTATTATAAATAAATTTTTTTATCTCAAAAAATTGTTTAGACATTAGAAAAAAATTGAATTTTTATTTTATTTAAAAAAAAAAGAGATAAATATTTGATAATAATTAAAAAAAACATAATTTATTTAATAATGATTTAATTTAAACATATTCTAAAATTTACACCATTAAATTTTTTTTTTCATATTAAGTATATCAATAAAATTATCATTATTTTTCTTATAATTAGTATAAGTTTCAAAAATTTTTCTTTCTAAAATAGCCAAATTTTTTTTAATATCATTTTCAAAAAATCTTTTAAAAATAAAATAATTAGTTAAATAATTTGCCATATCACCTTTTTCACAAAGTAATTGTAAATATTTAATTTTTAATTGATAATCATGAACAATTCTTAAAACTTCAGTTCCTAAAGAAGCCAAAATTTTAGCTCTTCTTATTTCTTCTTGTTTAATTTTCATTTTTTTATTATCATGTAATTCAGAAATTTTTTTAACAATTTCAACATTATTATTTTTAATTCTTGCAATTTCATTTCTTTTTAAACCCATTTCATTATCAATTATACTTTTTAAATTTATTATTCTTTCATCTAAAGCTTTACTATCTTCTTCCATTTTATTTAAAATTTCATCTAATAATCTAATTTTATGATTTTTATGAATTGTATTTGAATCATCTAAACATTCTAAACAACAAAAATCATTACAATTTTTGCAATAAAATTCATTTTTTTTATTATGAATTTTACAAGATTTACTTTGATATAAAGAAATAGGTTTATTTGAATCTTTTATTAAAATTTGATATTGAACAGGTTGAATATAAGGATCTGTTAAATTATTTTTTTTTGATTCCATTTTAGGACTGTTTAAATTAGAATTATTTAGTTTATTTAATAAATTTGAACTTAAATTTTGCATTGTTTGACTACTTTCAAAATTATCATTTGAATTTAATGTTATTTCTTTATAACGAATTAAACTTAAAAATCTTATTTTAGATAAATTATTATATAAAAACCAATGTCCATCAATTCCATTTAAAATATTTTTTTTTATTTTATTTTGATTTGTTGTTATATCATTTGATGTAGTTGTTAATAAATTCATATTATTTTTATCATCTGTACTATTTTGATTATCATCATCATAATCTTCTTTTTCATTTAATAATAATACTTTAATTTTACCTTTTAATGCATAAATTATTGGAATTTTTGGATCAATATATTTACTTTTTTCTTTATTTATTTTTTCATAATCATATATAAATTTAAAATTTTCAATATCTACTTTAGCAAAAAAAATATATTTATCTTCTTCTGAATTTAAGCCATCATCAATTCCATTTGCATTAAATTCAATTCTAATTGAGTTTTCTTCTTGTATTCTTTCTATATCTTCTGCTACTGTATCTATTCCTTTTATTTTTGATAATAATTCATTATCATTTATAAAAACATAATAATATTGATGTTTAGGTAAATAATACATTTTTTGAGGATTCCATTCTTCATATTTTAATAAGGGAATTACTTCTTGTATTTGAATTGGTTGACTATGAGAAAATTCAAAAAATAATCTTATTTTACTATCTGTTTTGTCCATATTTTTAAATTTTTTTGATTTTAATTTAAAGTTTTTTTATTAATTAAATATTTATATTTTTTTTTTATTTATTTTTAATCATCATCTTCTAAATTCATTTCATTTGTTTGATGTGATATACTTACATTTGGACTAGTTTTTATATATTGATTTATTGTTGATATATTATTTTCATTTTCGAAAAGTATATTTTCTTCTTTATTTTTATTACTAATATAATCTTCATTATCAATTTTCTGATTATATGAAATTGAATTTTCTTTTTTAATCGATATAGTTGAATTTTTTAATATAATTTCTGAATTATCATTTTCTTCTTCATTATTTTTATCTTTAATAAATATTTTAGAATTAATTTTATCATCATTTTTTTCATTTTCATTCTTTTCTTTTTCATTATTCAATGTTAATAAATTTCTATCTTTAATTTGTTCATAAAATAAATTTGATATAATTTCAGGTTGATTTTCTAAATCTTTAATTTCATTTAAAGATAATTGATTTAAAGTATTAATAAATATATTTGATTTAATAATTTTTATTAATAATTCAATTTCTTCTTGTGAATAAATCATATAATTTTGTTCAATATATTGAATAACTTTATTTCTAAAATTATCTAAATTATATTCTTCATCATATTTAAAAACAAATATTTTATCATCAGATAAAGATTCATTCTCACTTTCATTACTATCAGAACTTAAAGTCATATATTTAATATTTTTTTTAATTTGAGAAGGTAATTTAATTGCATATCTTCTATAAGGTTTTTCTTTTTTCATTACTTCATTTATTATTTCTTTTAATTGTGAATATTTTTTAATATCAAAATCATCAAATTGAATATCATTATGTACTAATTTATAATTTAAGTTATTTATTGATATTTCTTTATTTACATCATTTAATATTTTACATCTTACAAGTGATAATATATTTAAATTATCTAATAATATTCTTTGATTTGGATTTAAGGAATTTTTGAATTGTTTACTAAAAAAAATTGGTAAATTTTTAAAAAGTGACATTGGCATTTTTGAATTTTGAGTTTTATTTAATAAATTAATTTGATGAGGTGTTAATTTTGTTAATAGTAAAAAAAAATTTTTAAAATCTAAATTATCTAAATCTAAATAATGTTTTTTTCTTATTATATTATCATTTAAATATGTTAATATTTTTTCAGAATTCTTATCATTTAAAAATAAAGGATTATTTTTTTTTATATCAAAAATAAATGAATTTCTATTTTCTTTTTCATTTTTTAATGTTAAACTTCTTAAATAATGATTATCATTTTTAAAATTGTATTGTGAATTAATTTCATTTTTAATATACATTATTTTATCAAATAAACCATTTATAATAGATTTATATCTTTCATTTTCTTGAGTTTTTTTTAATTTAAATCTTGGAGTTGATCTTTCTAATTCAATTGTTTCAACATATTCTAAAATATAATTATCTGAAATATCATTTTTACTAAAATTATTATTATCATTTATACTATTAATACTATTATAATTATTATCATTTGAAGTAATTGATCTATTATATTTTTTATCTTCTTTAATTATAATTTGTAATGCTTCTTTTAACTCTTCAATTGAATCATCATATTTTTCAATTTCAATATTTAATTCAGCATAAAATATTAAAAATTTAACCAACAATTCATTTAATATTTCTTTATATATTGGTTTTGAAGTATTTGATTTTAAAATTTTTAATTTTTCAATTGCTTGCATTATATAATTTTCACTATCCTTTAAATTATCCATTATATAATATAATAAACTTATATTAAACATTGATGATATTGCAACATGTGAATATTGATCAATACTTTTTTGAATTGAAATTGACTTTTTTAATAAGGTAATACCAATTGAAAAATAATCTTTTTTAATATAAAAATTTCCTATATTAAAATATAAATTACTCCTTAACATATTTTTTTCATTTATTTTTTCTAGATTTGATGATAATAAAATTGTTTCATTTAATGAACCATATGAATTTAAATATTTAAAAAATAATTTTTGATTATTAAAATAGTCTGAATATTTTATTAGAAGAGAAATAATTTTTATATAAGAGGACAATATTAATCTAGAAAAAGAAACAATTTGTAAATTTTTTTTATAATTTAAACCTTTTGAGCATTTTTTAATAAGATAATTTATTGTATATGAAAGAATACCTTCTAAAATTTCTTTTGAAATTTGAATAAAAGTTAAATTACCTTTTTTTATATTTTCTTTATTTCCAGATACACAATAATATTTAATTAATAAGAGATAATGATATATATAATTTTCAATACATAAATAATTTTTATATAAATATAAAAAGGGTTTATCATCATTATTTTCTCCATTATGAAATAAATTATTTTCTAGTATAAATTTTCTATGTTTATTAATTAAATGATATAAAATATAAGAATGATCAATACCTCCTTGTTTAATAATTGAAATTTTTTGTAAAAAATCAAACGATTTAACATCAGATATTGGATAAACAATATTATTTTTATTTAAAATTGACATATTAAAACTAGAATCAATATCATTTGATATATTATTATTTGAATTATTAACATTAATTTTATTAACTTGATTATTATTAATAAAATTTTTATTATTATTATTATAATTACTATTATTATTACTATTATTATTATTAATATAAGAACTATTATTAGTATTATAATTACTATTATTATTAGTATTATTTTTATTTGTTAAAGTTTTTGACATTTTTTTTCTAATTTCTTTTCTATTTTCTTTTTGAATTTTACTATTATTAATACATTCACTTTTATGTTTTGACCAATCATCAAATTGACATTTTTTACTACAATAAATAACATTTTTACAACCTGAACATATATAATTCCCAATATTACCACATTTTCTACAAAGTAAAGGTGTTTTTAATTCATTATTTTCCATTTATTAAAAATCAAATTTATTTAATTTAATTTTAATTATGAAATAATAATAAAACATATTTTTTCATTCATATATATATCAATTTTATTATTTTATCATCTTGAGATATAAAAATAAAAATAAGAAAAAAATGACATCTTTTCCAAGAAAAGAAAGTGGATCAAGTTATGCAAGTACAAAATCAGCATTATCATCAGTAATAAATACATCAAATAATTGCTTATATAAAAAAGAGATTTTAAGTTCTCTTTTAAAATTACCAACTAATGAAATTGTTAAAAAATATATTAAAAATAACAATAATTTCTCAATTAGTAAAAGGAAAGAAGAACCAGTTATCATTTCACCAAATAAAAATAATTATTTGAAACAATTTTCAACCAAAAAAACTATAAAAAATTTAATATTAAATCATAGAAAAAATAAAATGTATGATAGTAAAAAAAGTAAAATTGAAAATATTACTTTTGAACTTGAGGAATTATTTAATAATATTCAAGAAAAATTTTCAAATGGAAAAAATTGTGTAAACGAATGTAAGGAATGGATTGATATATTAAATGAAAATATCAATTTTATTCTTGATAAAATTAATGCAAATGAATATATGCCTTTAATTTCTATTTGCATTAATGTAATTTTATTTTCTATAATTTTAATTTGTAATTTATCAGATAATGGAAAATATAATTTATTTAAATATGATACTAATATAATTTTTGATAACTCTAAATTATTAACTGAATGTATATATGAAAGAAGTAAAAATATTTCTCAATTTAATTTAAAAGAAAAAAATGAGTATATGACTAATTTATATAAAAATATTACTAATTCACTTAATATTATTATTTCTAAATATCATCAATTTATTCCTTCACTTTCAAAAGAATTTGAAACATTAATAAAAAATATTAGAACAATTACATATACTGAATTATATAATTTTTATTTTGATTATATAAAAAATCAAAAAAAAATAAAAGAATTTCAATTAGATTTAAATGACTCAAAAATAAAAAATAATAAAGTATTTCAATCATATCATTTATTTAATAAAAACAAAAACAATATAAACAATAATTTTAAAAAAGAAATAAGAGGTTTATCAGTAGATAATTTAAACAATAATATGAATAGAAATTATAATCAAAATATTTTAAATTCCTCAAATAATTCATTTAGAACAATAAAATCCGAAAATTTAAATTATATTTTAAATAAAAATAATCTAAATACATATTCTTCAGATGGATTATATTTTCCACATAAAAAAATAAGAAGTCAAAGTCAAGATGAACACAATAACAATTTAAATTATCAATATTATAATCTTATTCAAACAAATAATAATTCAGATAATATTAAAAATATAATTAATGATATTACAAACCCAAATGATCCTTATTCAAATATAAATAAAACTGAATTAATAAATGAAATAAATCATCCAATTAATAAAAATGTGTATTCACCTAATCAAAATTCAGAAAGAAATAAAAAAAGTCATTTATTCGAAATATTAGGAAATACATCACCAGAATCTAAGTCAATTTCTTCTAGAAATACACCATTAAATAGAAAATATATAAATAATTCAATTGAGCGAAAAAATAATAGTCATAATAAAATATATAGAAAAAAAATATTAAGTTTACCTTTAATTCCTTTTCCTAATAATAAAGAATATACTCTTTTAATTCATTTAGATGATACTATTATTCATATTCCTAATAAATCTAGTAATATTTATTTGAGAAATGGTTTATTTGAATTTTTAAATTATGTTAATCAATATTATGAAATTATTTCTTTTACAAATGGAAATGAAAATTATTCAGATCAAATTATTAATTTAATTGAATCTAATGGAAAATATTTTGATTATTGTTTACATAGAGATAATGCTACTTATTTAAATGAAGAATATTATAAAGATATAAAGAAAATTGGAAGAGATGTTAAAAAAACTATTATTATTGATGATAAAAATAATAATTTAGGAATTGAAGATGAAAATACAATTTTTATTAAGTCTTTCATTTTCAATGAAAATGATAATAAATATGATAATGTTTTAAAAAATTTATGTAATATTTTAATATCAATTGCTAAAGATGAACCTGATGATATTAGAAAAAGTATAAGAATGAATAAGAGAAAATTATAGATAATATCTAAGTTTTAGTAAAAAAATTTTTTGGAGTATTTATTAAAACCAATTTTTTGTATAATCAAATATTATATAAATTTATTTCTTTTGATATCTTTTATATAGAAAAAATTAATTTATATATTTTAATTTATTATTATTTATTACATAATATGTATGTTTTTAAAAAATATTTAATAAATTTTATATAATCTTTCTTGATTTAAAACATAAATAAAATTTATAAAAAAATATCTTCAATTTAAAATATATTAAATAAATCATTAATATTTTGCCCACCAATATAGTTATTATTATTATTATTGTTGTTGTTATTATTAATATTAATATTATTATTATTATTGTTGTTGTTATTGCTATTATTATTATTATTTGTATTTATATAAAAATTAAAATTTCCGAATATATTGTTATCATTACTCTGATTATTTTGATTATTATTATTATTCATATTCATTAAAACAAAACCATCATTATTATTAATTTTCATATTAGTATTAAATTCATTTTGATTTGGTTCATTAGATATTCCAAAATCTAAAATATCATTTGATTGATTATTATTTGATTTTATATCAGTATTAAAATTCAGATCAATTTCATTATTATTTTGATTATTAACATTCATGAAATTATTATTATTGATCATATTATTATCATTATTTACATTATTGTTCATCATTAAATTTATCAAATTATTTTGATTATTTTGTGTTTGATTATTATTGATATCCAACAAATTAAAATGTTGTTCTACATTATTATTATTGTTAAAAATATTATTTATATTATTATTATTATTACTTTTTTTATTTTGATTTAAATCATTGAATATATCATTCATATTATTATTTTGAATTTGTGTATTAATTCCAGTATTATTATTTTGATTTTGATTATTAACTGTAGAAGGTTTTGAAAATATTTCAAATAAATCATTAATATTATCTTCTATTTTATTTGAATTATTTATTTGTTTATTATTAATATTTTCTTGATTATTATGAATTTGATTATCAAAATTATCAAAACCTTTTAAAATATCAAAATTGTCTATTGAATTTTTTATTTGTATGTTATTAAAATCATTAATTTTAAAGTCATGATATTTACTGATAATTTTTTTTATATCATCACTTACTTTAAGTGAAGCATCCATTAAAATTTCATCCTTTAATCTTTCACCTTGAATAGTTTCAATTAATTGTTGATCATTATGTAATAATTCATTAATAATATCCTTCAAATTATTTAATTTTTCTAATTGATTTTTTTCCATAATATTTTGTGCAGTATTTATTAAATCAATAGATTCATTTAATTTTAAAATTAATTTCCTATATTTTCTCTCATGATTATTAATATTTAAATATATATTTTTAGAATATAATTTAATATCATTATTATTATTATTATTAACTAAATTATAATTCAAATTATCAATTAATTGAAAATTAAATTTATTATTATTACCTAGATAAAAAAAATAAGTACTTTGATAATTTTTAGGAAAAATAATTTCTTTATCTTTTAAAGTTTTATAATAAGAAGTAAAATTAGGCATAATTGAATAATATTTTTCAAATCTTGTTCCCCATTTTTCAATTAAAAATAATATTTTTCCTTTAATATCATTATCATTTCCATTTTTTAAAATATTAACTAAAATATTTAAAAAACTTTTAGAAGAAATTTGAGTCCAAATATGCATTTTTCCTTCATCAATTATAAAATCTAAAAAATCTAAAGCTAATAATTGATTTTCTTTATTTAATTCATTTATTTTTTTTTTCATATATTTTAATAGAAAATATGCTTCATCTCTTCTTTGTAATAATAATTCTATTGATTTATTCCATAATTCAGGTGAATTTCCTTTATTTTCAAAAATTGATTCTATTAATGGTACTACTTTTGACATATTTTATTTTGTTTTTTATTTAATTATTTTAATATTGACAATTTTTCTTTTTAGGTTGTTTTTTTTTAATTTTTATTTAAATAAAAATAATAAAAAAAGAAAATAAAATTTATTTTTTTAAATCAAAAAAAAAAGAAAAAATTTCTTTTACTTATTAAAAAATTATTAAATATAATAATATTGTTTTAACTATTTATCTCATAGTTTTAAACATTAACTCCTAAAGAAAGCATTAAAAAGAAAGAACCTAAACCCAAATAAATAGAAGCAAATAATGCTAATAAAAACTCTCTTGCAATTTTTCTATCATTTCTTTTATATGTAACTACATATAAAGAAAACCAACAAGTTAAAATAAATCCTAATAAAAAGAAAATTACACTAAATTTATAATGATCAGCAACTTTTACAGGAAGAGAAAGCATAAAAGGTAAATAATAATTTTTTTGATCTTCCATTATATCAAATAATAATGTTAATTAATATATAAAATATAAAAAAAAAATGAAAAAAATAAAAAAATTAAGAATTAAATTAAAATAAAATAAAAAAAAAACAAAAATAAAAAAAATCATAATTTAAAATATTAAATTTACTCATCTTCATAATAATAAGTATATTCAAAATCTTTTGGTATTTCAATCCAACCTAAAGTTTTTGCAATAAATAATTCATAATTTTCCTTTGTTGGTTCTCCATCAAAATCAATAGGACTTAAATTTCCAGGAGCATTATAAAAAGAAATAAAAGGAATTTTTTTTAAATTTCTCTTTATTTCATTTATTAAAACATCAAAAATTCCCATTTGGAAATTTTTATAATTATAATCAATTAAATATTTTCTTGATAAATAAATAAAATTTGAAAGTGCTTTTACACACTCTGGACAAATTAAAGTATTATTTTTAAAAAAAAGAACTAAAATTGGTTTTTCTGATTCTAAAACTAATTTTTTAAAATTTTTTCCTACTATTTTAATATAAGATAAATATTCAGGTTGATTTTCTTGTGGAAGTTCTGAATTTATTTCTCTTTCTATTTTTCCTTTTTTAACATCTAAAATAAATTTTTCTATATTTTCTTTTGTTAAATTATTTGTTTTTATTTGGAAATTTTGTTGATTTTTTGATTCATAAATTTGATATGTTGGTAATTCATTATCACATACTACAAAATATATTTTTATTTCTTGTAAAAAATAATTTCCTTTTGTTTTTGTTTTTAAAAAGATATATTCATTTTTGTATTTTATAAATATTTCATTAAAAGTTTTTTCTAATGTTTCATTTATTTCATTTCTAAAAAAAATTACTGAAGTTAAATTAAAAGATTTTATTATTTCAAATGATAATGGTGTTAATATACCACCATTATCAATTCCTAAATTAATTGTAAAGTTTATTAAGTTTTCATATTGAAATATATTTTTTGTTTTTAGTATATGGTTATATGTATAATTATTTAAAAAAGTTATTTTATTCTTTTTTTCTTTTTCTATTACTAATAAAGCATTATTTCCAAAATTTTTTTTACATTCTTTAGAATTACATATTATAAAATCTGAAAATTTAAAAACTTTTTCTGAAAAGTCTTTTAATAAATCATATTCTAAAGTATCTTTATTAACAGTTGAAATATATAAAAATGAAATATTAAATTTTTTTTGAAATTTATAAATATCATTAATAGTATTTAATTCAAATAAAGGACCTTCTATTGTCCTATTTAAAAATCTTCTAATTTTATTAATATTAAATATTCCTTTATAAGGTTCAATATTTCCCTTAATATAAACTAACATAAATAAACTATCCATATTTTTGTTATATTTTATTAATTCAGGATTTGATTCTTCGTTTACTTTAAAAAAACCAAAAGGTGAATTTTCTTCTTTTTTTATTTCATTTACCATTTTACCTAAATCATTCATAAAATCAACTGAAATTTCACTATTTTCATTATAAAAATTAATTAATGCATAATTATATAATTGAATTTCATCTTTAAAATTTGATTTATTTAATTCTTTTATATATTTATTATTATCTATTTTGATTTCCATATAAATGTCACCAAATGTTGTTTTATAATCTTCAATTATATTTTGTATTATTTTTATTTTTCCCTTTTTTTTCAGTAGACATATTATTAAAATGATATAAATCTGAAAAAAAATTGATGAATTCATTTATAAAAAAATTAAAATATATATAGTAATTATTTTATTAAATGTTGTTTATTTATTATATTTTCTTTTTATTTTGTTTTTTTCATTACATAAATTCTATTATAACTTTTTCTTCTTTTAATTCTTTGAATCTTTTTTTTCTGATTAAATAACATCTTATTATATTATAAAGAAATAATATAATAAATAATAAAACTGAAATCAAGATTATTATAGCTAAAAGTGAAATATGGAATAAATTTTTATTGTTAATTTCTTTTTCCAAAGTTTTATTCAAAGTTGAATTTAAAAGTAAATCATCTTTTAGTGTTTTATTTTCCATTTAATTAATAAAAATATTTTTCTTTATATTATATTAAAACTAATAATAAGAATACCAATTTTCATAAAATGTAAATTGTATATATAATTTATATATTCTCTATATGTTTAAAAATATAAACTATATAATAAATAAAAAAAATATTTAAAATTAATAATTTTAACGCTTCAGAATAACCAAAAAATTATTAGAATATAATTTATATAAAATAAAAATTTAAAAATTTAAATAATTAAATAAAAAATACTTTTTAATTAAAAAATTATATAAAACTACAAGATGAATCTACTTTATTACCATTACTATTATTATTCTCTTTTATATTATTAACTCCTTCCATAATAATAAAATCAAAAATTTTAATTAAAGTTTCTTTATCATTTAAATCAACTTCACTATAAGCATAAAAAATATTTTGTCTATCAAGATATTTATCTAATTCTTTAAGATTATCTTGAATGCTATTTTTATTTTTATAAATACCATAAATAAAAATTTTATTATCAGGATCTATTTTATTTCTAATAAAATTTATAATGGATTTTAAATTTTTAAAAGAATCTTCATATTCTAAATCAATAAAAAACATAAAAGTTTCTGCCTTACGACATAAAGTTACAAATTTTTTTTGATCTACTTCATCATCAATTAAAATTTCTATACATAAAAATTTAATACATATTTTCATAAAATGCATTTCTCTTTCAAATTGAACTAATGGTTTTTCTAAATCAACATCTATATTATAATTTATTGCTGAAAAATAATTTATTATTATTTTTTGGGGACTTAAATCTTCTTGATTTGTTGAAAATGATATTATTTTAACAGTTTTTTGTTTTAATTTTTCTTTTTTATTTTTTGAATCTTCCATTATTTTTTTGATGCTATTAATAATTTAATTGAATTATTTTATAATAAATAATTTTTTAATTATTTTTTATTTAATGTTTATTTGATTTAGAGGATTGTGAGTTATGAAAAATTTTATTATTAATAATATATATATCAAAATATTAAGTAGTTTTTAATATAAAATTAGTTTTATGATTTTGAAATATTAAAATAAAAAATGGAAAAATATTTTCAATTATATAATATAAATTTAATTAAATCATTTTAATCAATATATGTAAAAGTAAAAAATGAAACAATTTTTATAAATAAAAAAAAAACATTTTTTAAAACTTTTTATAGTAATGAATATTCATATTTTATATTGAATATATATTAAATATATAAGCAAAAATATATAAAAATTAAAATTTTAAACTAAAATTAATATTTAAATAGTTTTTCAAAGAAAATATGCACACAACATATTTAAAAGGAAAAACTATATAAAACAAATTATTTCAAATGTACAATTGCTTCAAATTGTGCTTGATCTCTCATTTTAGATTTTGAATTTTGATATTTTTTTAATAATAAAGTATATTCTTTATATTTTTCTTTTTCTTCTTCACTTGGTAAAAGATTATTTATACAAATATTAAATTGTTCCAATAATATTAAAATATTGATTTTTTCTATATGACATAATTCATCAAGTTTATCATGATGTAATAATTTTTGTCTCATTGATTTAAAAATGTGATGACATCCATGATCACATACAAATTTTTTCTTAAATATTTTATTTATATCTTCTGAATCTATTTCTTTATTTGGTGTTTCTTTTTTGTCATTTGTATTATGTATTGGAATTATTATATCATTTTTTTCATTCGCTTTTTCTGGTATCATTAAATTTATTTATAATTATGATTTTTTTTTTATGAAACAATTAATTTTTTATGTTTTTATTCTTTTTTAGATAAAAATATATTTATCAAAATTGAAATAAAAATATCTTTTATTTAAAACAAATTAATATTCCTTTTTTATAAATGAAATATTAATGATAGATTTGTATTTATTTATAAAATATTAATAAAAAAAATATAATACATCATTTTTTATTAGAATTTAAAATAATTAAATTATTATCGAGATTATTATATTAATTAAGATAAAAATATAATCTTTTTTCTTTTTCAATTTAGAAACAATATATATTATTATAAAAAATATAAAAAAATAAGATATTAAAAAAATATTTTGATTATTATTTTTATTATTTTTAATATAAAAAAAAGAAAATAGACTTTATATTTTTATTAATTATTTAAAATAAATAAAAAATAAAATGGGAAATTTATTTGGAAAGGAAAATATAATTCCAAGTTCAGAAATAAATGATTTTGTAGAACATCATAATAAAACATTAGAAAGATATTTTATGTATGCTAGAAATTCAGAAGGCAATATTCCTTTTAGATTCTTTTGTGATGAAATATTAAAAATTGATGATGATGTTTTAGCACAAGGAATTTTTACCTTTTTTTCAAATAAAAATAAAATGAGTTTTAGTGATTTAAAATATTTTTTTACTATTTTTCAAATGAATATTAAAGCTTATTCAAATCAATATAAAATGAATTTTATATCACAATTATTATTTAATTCTAAAAGTGAAATTGAATTATCAATTTATAAAAAAAATGTTAAATTATATTTTCCATTAAATAATAATTCTCAAGAATGTTTAGATTGGAGATACTTTTTTTTAAATAATTGTATAACAACCAAAATAAATGAAATAAAAACTGAAAATGATTTAATTTATAAAGAAGAATTTGATAATATTGCAATGAAAAAATTAAAAGATTTTAATGATTTTACAGTTAAATTATCATTACCATCATCTCAAAATAAAAATTTTGTAATTAATTCAAATTATTATTGTGATTGTGTTAAGCCAAAAGAAAATTCAAATACAATAAACGATATAATAAAAGATATTTATTTAATAAATTTAAAACATAAATGTAAAAGTGAATATAAATATGAAGAAATTGAAGATTTATTTAAAAAAGTTGAAATTGATGATATTCTAATTGGAGTAATTTTAAATTATTTAAAAAAAAAAACTTTAAAAAAAACAATTGATATTTATACTTTAATAAATTTACTTTATAGAATTTGTTTATGTAAAAATGAAAATGAAAAAGCAAAATTGTCATTTGAATTTTTATCATATCCAAATGATGAAATAAATAATATTAATGAAATATTATTTGATAATAATAATAAAGTAAATAAATTAAATCAAAAAGATTATTTGGATTTGTTTATTAATTCTACAGAATCTAACAAATTAACTGAATTTATACATTCAATTTCTTTTTCTTTTGATAAAATAAATTTAATTCCTTTTATTGTATTTGAACAAAAACCATATGAACCTCAAATTATAAAAAATGTAATAAATTTTATTTTAAAAGATTGTACAACATTTGATAAATTTTGTAAAGAAAAAATGAAATCAGAAAATAAATTTTATGCAATAAATATTGATTTTAAAATTCAATTGGAAGAATATCTCATTAAAAATAATATAAATGAAAAAAAACCAATAATGAATTTAGATTTAATATCAAAAAAAGAAAATAAAGGAAGATTAAAAGATAATTTAATATATGGAGATGATTTTTTTATAATACCATATTCATTATATAATATTTTTAAAAGATGGTTTTTATATACAGGAAATGATATAATATTAGAAAAAATAACTTATGATAAAAAAGAAAGAACATTTGATAATGAACATTTATATCATCCTGGAGGAAAAGAATTAATAAATGAAGTAGATGAAACTATTTTTGAAATTGAATTTTATCCTATTCATACTATTATTTTTTGTGCTTCAGAAATTTATTATTACTTAAAAAAAAATAATAATAATAATAATTTTGTTAGTATTAATGATTGTATTAATTTATTAAATAATTATTTTCCTTGTTTTAAAGATATTAAAAGGTCAAAATATTTTTCTAGAAAAAAAAATATGAGTGATGTTTTATTTGATGTTAAAAATAATTATGAAAATTTAAGTGAGCCTCTTCAGATTATTATTTATAATGGAAGTGAATTTATTAAAACAAATTTAAATGAATCTTTTGAATCAAAAAAAATTTCTAATTTTTGTATTATCATTATTGATAGTAACTTTGATAATGAAGTAACATTTTTAGATCAAATGGAATTTAGAGAAAATGAAGAATATGTAAATAAAAAAAAGGAACAAGAAAAAGAAGAAAAAGAAAATATAAAAGAAGAAGAAAAAAAAGAAGAATTAAATGAAAATATAAAAGAAGAAGAAAAAAAAGAAAAAATAAATGAAAAAATAAAAGAAGAAGAAAAAAAAGAAGAAAAAGAAGATAAAAATAATTTAAAGAACCAAAATGAAAAAGATTTAAAATCTAAAGAAGAAGAAAAATTAATAAAACCATCTCCAATAGGTTTATCAAATATAGGAAATACATGTTATTTAAACTCAGTATTACAATGTTTAATAAACCTTCCAATATTAAAAGACATATTATTAAATAAAAAAATAAATTTTTTCATAAATAGAAAAAGTAAAAATAGTCATAATGGTGATTTAATTGATATATTTTTAAAATTAATAGAAGAAAGATGGTTAAAATCAAATAATAATAATAATATTATAAATCCAAAACCAATTAAAAATATAATTGGACAAATAAAAAACAATTTTAATTCACTTGAACAACAAGATGCAAATGAATTTTTAAATTTTTTTTTAGATGAATTACACGAAGAATTAAATTTAAAAAATGAAAAAATTTATATTCCAAATCCAGATGATTATATTTCACAATATAATTCAAGTGAAGAATTAAGTAATATTTATTGGGCAAATTCAATAAGAAGAGGAACAAGTTTTATTAATTCTATTTTTTCTTTTCAATTAAAATCTATTTTAACTTGTCAAAAATGTAAAAAAGAAAAATGTTCTTTTGAAACTATGACAAATTTATATTTACCTATTCCTTTAAGTAAATTTATTGATGTTGAAGTTATTTTAATTAAATTACCTTTTTGTTATAAGATTTATTATGATGAAATAAATGAAGAATTTCAAAAATTTAATAAGGAAAATAATGAAAATTCAAAAATTGAAAATTTAAAGACTTTTGCTTTAAATAAATTAACAAGTAATTTATTTAAAGAAAAAAATAATGAAGAAATAATAATTAATCAAGATCATTATCATTCTGTTGTTTATGAGAATGACAAATATGAACATATTGAAGCAGAAGAAGATATAGAATTAAAAGAAATGGAAGAAAAAATAAGAAAACAAGAAGAAGAAAAACAAAAATTAATTGAAAATGAAATTTATAATACTTATAATTCTGTTCCTGTAAAATTAAAAATATCATTGAATAAAACTCAAAAATTAAGTACTTTAATAGATAAATTAAAAAATATTAAATCATTAGAATTAGAACCTAATAAAGATAAAGTAATTAAATCTCTTGATTTTGAAAATGAAAATAATATCATTAAAACAAAAATTGAATCATATACCAGTTTTATTATTTGTAATATACTAAGAGGATTAAGATTAACTTTAAATCCAATTAGTAAAGAAATGATTATTGATGATTGTTTACAAGATAATTCAAGAATTTATGTTTATGAAATTTTAAATTCAAATGGTATAAATGAAGTAAAAAAGAATAAGTTTAATTATGAAAAGAAATTAGATAAAAAAGAAAATAATATTGAAAAAAATATTTTAGTTGATTACTCAATTAAAAATGAACCAAAATTATTTGAAGAAATATACAAAGAAGATAAATTAAAACTAAAACAAGAAAAAGAAATAATATCATTAGATAATAAAATATTATACTATAAAAATAATAATTATCAAAGTCAAAAAGATTTTAATTTCAATTTTGAATATATTTTAGAAATACGTCATTATTACACATCATTAAATATAGCATATTTATTTGATAAATTTAATACATATAAAATAGATTTTTACTCAGATTTCATTTTATTAAATAATACTCAAAATAATTTTACTGCATTAATGTTATATGATTATATATGGGAAAAATACAAAAAATTTTTATCATTATCAAATAAAAGTGATAATGAAATTTGGTGGAGATCAAAAAATGAAAATAATAAGATTTGTTACCCTTTTTTAATAAGAATAACAATTCAATTACAAAATAAAGATAAAACAAAATGTGCATATTGTCCTTGGTATAAATTTTGTCCTGGTTGTATTTTAGATCCTTTTAAAGAAGATGTTTTAAAATTTGATTTAAATTATATTATTCATGTTGAATGGTGTAAAAATTTAAAAGATAATGAATTATTAGATAAAACTCTTAAAAATTTATATGAAGTTAATTTTGAAGAAAAATTAAATGCAATTGAACAAATAGAAAAAAATGTTCAAATTGAAAGTACATTAGAAGATTGTTTAAAATTATTTTTAAATAAGGAAAAATTAGAAGATTTATTATCATGTCCATATTGTCAATTAAGACAAGAATTTACTAAATATTATATTTTTGATAAATTACCTCAAGTTTTAATAATTTCATTAAAAAGATTTAAATATGCATCAATGTATAGAAATAAAATAAATACTTTTATAAAATATCCACTTGAAAATTTAGAAATTAACAATGAAAAATTTGATTTATATGCAGTAATAAATCATTTTGGAACTTTAAATTCAGGACATTATACTTCTTATGTTAAAATTGATAATGAATGGTTTAATTTTGATGATTCAATTTTTAATGTTTGTAATAAGGAAAAAATTATGAATAAAAATGCTTATATATTATTTTATGTTAATAAAAATAAACCTGAAGATAAAATGTATTTTAATATTTTAAAATCAATTTTAGATAAATTAAATTATGATGAAGATAAAAAATTTTTAGATAAAGATTGTAAAGAAAAAAAAATTATTTATCCAGATTTATTTAATGGAGAACCAATTATAACAGATTATAATTATGGTTATTTTATAAAGAAAAATGATTTAAATGATAAATTAATTAATATTAAATTTCCATTTGGTTCTGGTTCAATTAATATAGATAATATAAATAAAGAAATAAAATTAATTATTGGAAACAACATTGAAAAAAAAAATGAAAATAATAATACAAATTTAAGTGAAACTACTAAAACAAATACATCAATTAATTTCAGTGAACTTCATAAAACTTATTCACAAGAAACAATAAATCAAATTGAATTTGAAGAAGAAGATGATGAAAAACCAAATCTAAAACCTCCTCTATTATTATCTAATATTAATAATCAGGATGTTTGTTTTATTTATTAAATAAAATTATTTAATATATAAATATATTTTTTATATATTATTTATTTCAGCTTTTACTAGAAATGAAAATATTATTATTATTATTCCTAAAAAATATATTTTATTATATTTTATTAATATAAATTGTAAATAATATCATTTTATATAATATACTATTTAAATTTTAAATAAATGTTTTTATTTACCTTAAATAATATCAATAAATTCTTTTTTAAACCCTTTATAATAAGGATTTTTTTTGAAAATATTAACACTTTGTAAAGTAAAATTATAAAAAGAATTCAAATCTTGTTCATTAAGAGTATCACAATATCAAATTCAGGTTCATAAAAAGTAATATGTTTATATTTTTTTATTTCCTCAGGTAATAATTCCTTAATTTCAATTTTATAATTCTTTTTTTTAGCCATATTATGAAGTGTTTCTTTAATTAAATTTAAATATCTAATAGTTTTAACTTGTTTATTTCTTTCACTATTTGTAAAATTTAATTTAATTAAATTTAAATGATAACACATAAAAACAAAAAGAGTAATTGAAATAACAATTAACATAATATTTGTAGCAATAAATGCATAATAATTATATATTAAATATTGAAAAACAACTTTATAACTTGAATTAATTTCTTCATTTGTCATTGGATTATAAAAATGAACTTTAAATAATTTTTTTTCAATAATTAAATTGTAAATTAAATATAAACCTAATGTACCAGAATAAGTGACTAAAATCCAATGAACAAATAAAAATAATAAAAAAAATCTATAATTTTTTGCTCCTATACATTGATTAACCCAAACACAATGATGATCAAATTTTTCAATACACATATTACAAATATTACAATGCTTACTTCTTGGAATTTTTGATATTCCACATTTTTTACATTCCATTTTTTCTTCTCCATATAATGTTGGAATATTATATTTTAATTTCATTATTTTATAATTTTTCTTATTTATTATTCCTGGATCAATAACACAACTTAAATAAAAAGAATAAAGAGAAATTAAAACTAAAAAATAAATTATGTAAATTGAATAATATGGAACTTTTTTATTTGGAAAAAATACTATTATTCCATAATTATAATAAAAAATAAATAATCCAGCAACTAAAAGAATATATAAAATTTGTATTATTGGATTTGGTTTATTAACAATATAATCATATATACAATATGATATAGTTTGAATTGGTTTTGGTAATTTGTTATATAAAGAAGTAATTATAAATATTAAAAAAACTTTAATTTTTCCTAAGAAAGTATCTGTTGTTGATTGAACACATAAAGCAATATAAACTAAAAGAAATGTAATTAAAAGAACAATAATAGCAATCATATAA
>JAEEGK010010787.1_pt1 | contig 21037 bp, 17 predicted proteins | sample 8958771 | NCBI WGS metagenome assembly JAEEGK01 (sample SAMN16246547, study PRJNA631951) | gut metagenome | biome: gut microbiome; feature: rumen; material: SC-attached | host: Bos | place: Iran: Karaj | collected 2018-10
GACGGTACTTCCATCACCGAAACCGCCCGCGAAATAGGCGAAAACGACCACTACGACATCTACAATGTCTCGATGCAAGTCGATTCGGGTCCGTATGTGCAGATTTACCGCAAGAGCAAACTAGTTCCCGGTGCAGAAATACTTCCGTACATCCGCGTTTTCGGCTTCCTCAGCGACCTTATGACCGACCTTGGTGGAATGAGCGGCAGCCACGGATGTCAGGAACATCCTACGGCATTTACTAATGATGTAAGCGGCGTAAAGGTCGGTGTGCCAGTGTGCTACGAATCGGCATTTGGCGAACATTGCGGAGGCTTTGTAGAGGATGGCGCACAGATGATTTTTGTCATCACCAACGATGGCTGGTGGCGCGACACTCCCGGCTATCGCCAGCATTGCAGTTTCTCGCGTCTGCGTGCCGTTGAGACTCGCCGCAGCATAGCACGAAGCGCCAACACGGGCATAAGCTGCATTATCAACCAGCGTGGCGATGTTGTGGAATCGCTTGGCTGGTGGCAGCGTGGAGGCATTGCAGCTACTATCAACGCAAACGATAAGATTACCTTTTATGCAAAATACGGCGACTACATTGCCCGTATGTGTGGTGTGGTGTCGGCGATACTTATTCTTATGCAGATTGTGTCAGGGATAAGGAGAAGGATGGGAAAAAACGAAGATATTCAGTAACCGTATGGGCCAAATAAGAATATTTTGCCAAGTTGGAAATAATGTGTATAATTGCATTGTAAAAATCTAATAAAAAGATGAAACAGGAAAAAGTCATAGAACGCATTATGGAAACAGCTGGGTGTACGCTGCCTAAGGGTGCTTCTTTGTGGCTTTATGGTTCTCGCGCACGAGGAGATGCTCGTCCTGACAGCGACTACGATTTGCTAATATTACTAGACAAGGATGAGTTGACACTTGATGACTATTTAGTTCAGAAACCTCTTCGAGAACTGGGGTGGGACATTGGAGAAGAAATCAATCCACAAGTTTATTCCAAAAGAGAATGGGAAGGATTCGATTATACTCTGTTTTATCATAATGTGTTATTAGATAAACGTGTGCTGATATGAATTTAAGTGAAGAGAATAGGCGTATCATTGAAATGTAAAACTATGAAAACAAATGCTTTGGTTGTTATAATGATGCTTTGCATTTCGTTTGTAGGATGCACAAAGCGTGGTTGCACTGACCCGAAAGCCAAGAACTACGATGAGTCGGCAAAAAAAGATGATGGGTCATGCATATACATTCGTGATTATAGGGACGCATGGATTGGTTTTTACGATGGTACGAAAGAAGACATTTGGTGGACACCTGATACGGGTGGAGTATCCGAACCTTACAATGCAACTTTGGAAGTATCATTGACGGAAAACGATTCTGTTCTGAAAATAATAGAAGTTGGTAGCGTTCAATATCAAGATGCTATGTATTATGTAAGTATGGATGGCACCCTTCGTTCTACAGGTGAGGGAGGTGGCTCTTTTGTAGGAGACAGCCTTTATTATTATGTTGGGTTCCGTTCTGTGGGAGCAGGAACAAAATCCCGTTTTTATTGCAAGAAAAGGCAATAAGTGAAGATGTTCCATAATTTGTTACGCTCATTCCTGTAATTAACATCTATTTCGTTTTTATTTGAATAATCTTTTTTTGTTTTTTGCTTGCGCATTAAAATTCTTTTTGTATGTTTGCAAAATAAATTTACATATATGTAATGTTAAAGCTGTTTTAAGGGGTTAAATTATCATATAATTAAAGTTATATGGCGGATTATTTTGAGTATTCAGCACCAGAATTGGTAAAGCTATTGGGAGTCCGGTTTAAGGATTATCGCCTGAGAGCCAATCTGACACAGAAAGAAGTGTCGGAAACGACCGGTTTGTCCATCCTGACGATTCATCGTTTCGAAAACGGTACGGTCAATAATATTTCGCTCGCCACTTTCCTTTTGCTTATGAAGGCTGTCGGATGCATCAACGACCTTGATGCGCTGATGCCAGAGCAACCCGAATCACCTTACCTGTATAAAGAAAACAATAAAAAAACGCAACGAGTACGACATTGCAAAATAAAGAAGTAATAAAATATTTTAAGTACTCATAGATTGGTTTGTCAAACATCACTGAAGACAAGGCAAAAGAATTTGTAACACGATTTTTAATTAACACCCACTTTGTTAATTAAAAATAAGGTATAGGTCAGATTTTGGCGTAGCGGTGTTGTATTTTTGCAAGGCAAAAATTTTGTTCAATGGCAGAAAACAACAACATAAACAACTACACCGACGACAACATTCGCACCCTCGAAGGTCTTGAGCATGTGCGTCTGCGTCCCGGTATGTACATTGGCAAGCTCGGCAACGGCGAGGCTTCCGACGACGGAATCTATGTCCTCGTTAAGGAAGTCATCGACAACTCTATCGACGAGTTCCGTATGCACTTCGGGCTAAACATCGAAATCAAATTGCGCGAAAATACCATTTCGGTTCGCGACTTCGGACGAGGAATCCCGCAGGGAAAAATGATTGACGCTGTTTCGATAATGAACACCGGTGGCAAGTACGATTCCAAGGCTTTCCAGAAGTCAGTTGGTCTTAATGGTGTTGGTACCAAAGCGGTAAATGCGTTATCTGTAAAATTTACTGTAAAATCGTTCCGCGACGGACAGGTAAAGCAAGCCGATTTTGAGAAGGGCAAGCTGGTGAAGGAATACGACCTTGTCCCGACAACCGAAAAGAACGGTACATACGTTGAATTTACCCCCGACGAGGAGATTTTCGGACACTACCGCTTCCGCGAAGAATACCTCGAGACGATGTTCCGCAACTACAGCTACCTCAACACTGGTCTTACACTCAATTTCAACGGCAAAAAGTACATTTCAAAAAACGGTCTTCTCGACCTTGTGAAAGAACGCCACAATTCGGAACCGCTTTATCCGCATATCCACCTCAAGGGCGACGACATCGAAATAGCATTCACCCACACCGACCAGAACGGCGAGGAATACTACTCGTTTGTAAACGGACAATACACCTCGCAGGGCGGTACTCATCAGAGCGCATTCAAGGAACACATTGCCCGCACCATCAAGGAATACTACGGCAAGAACTTCGAACCGCAGGACATTCGTAGCGGAATCGTGGCTGCCATCGCTATAAATGTCATTGAACCTACTTTTGAAAGCCAGACAAAAATTAAGCTTGGCTCTGCAAATATGGCACCAGAGAAAGATGAAGATGGTAATCCTTATCCGCTGTCGGGCGTAAGCGTCAACAAGTTCATCGGAGACTTCATAAAGCGCGAGGTTGACAACTACCTGCACAAGAACAAGGAAATTTCCGACAGGATGCTTGAGAAAATTCAGTCATCCGAAAAGGAGCGCAAGGCTATGTCGGGCGTACAGAAACTTGCTCGCGAAAAGGCCAAGAAGGTCAGCCTGCACAACGAGAAGCTTCGCGACTGCCGTATCCACTACAACAGCAACAATCCCCGTCGCGACGAAAGTACAATCTTCATCACCGAGGGCGATTCGGCAAGCGGTTCCATCACCAAGAGCCGCGATGTTACCACTCAGGCGGTCTTCAGTTTGCGCGGTAAGCCGCTCAACTCGTACGGCAAGACCAAGAAGGTTGTTTACGAGAACGACGAGTTCAACCTCTTGCAGGCGGCACTCAACATCGAGGAGGGAATCGACAATATCCGCTACCGCAATGTGGTAATCGCCACCGATGCCGATGTCGATGGTATGCACATCAGGCTTCTGCTGATAACATTTTTCCTACAGTTCTTCCCCGACATAATCAGGCAAGGTCACCTGTTTATCCTCGAAACACCGCTTTTCCGTGTGCGCAACAAGCAGGAGACAAAATACTGCTACACCGAAAACGAACGCGACGAGGCCCAGAAGAAAATCAAGAACTCGGAAACTACCCGATTCAAAGGTCTCGGTGAAATCAACTGGCAGGAATTCAAGAACTTCATCGGTCCCGATATGAAGCTTTCGCCCGTAACCCTGTCGAAGGACGACAACATAAAGGCTCTGCTCGAATATTTTATGGGTAACAACACCCAGGAGCGCCAGAACTTCATTATCGAGAACCTTAGGATGGAAGAAGACTAAAAATCAGAAACTATGGACGACGAAAACAAGAATATACCGCAGGACGAAACCGATGTTATCGAGGTTGAACAGAATCCCGAAACAGGAGTCACCATTACCCGTATGAAGAATATGTTCCAGAACTGGTTTCTGGACTACGCCTCGTATGTAATCCTCGAACGCGCAGTGCCGCACATCTACGACGGACTGAAACCCGTACAACGCCGTATCCTTCACGCAATGAAGCAGATAGACGACGGCCGTTTCAACAAGGTGGCAAACATTGTCGGTCAGACAATGCAGTACCACCCGCACGGCGACGCTGCAATCGGTGGCGCGTTGGTGCAGATGGGACAGAAGGACCTGCTCATCGAAACTCAGGGTAACTGGGGTAACATACTCACAGGCGACAGCGCAGCAGCACCCCGTTACATCGAGGCCCGTCTTTCGAAGTTCGCCCTCGAGGTGGCTTTCAACAACAAGACCACCTTCTGGAAGGATTCGTACGACGGACGTAAGCAGGAACCTATAAACCTGCCTATAAAGTTCCCGCTTCTGCTTGCTCAGGGCGTAGAAGGTATTGCCGTAGGTCTCAACTCTATAGTTCTGCCGCACAACTTCAACGAACTGCTCGACGGCTGTATAGCAGTGCTCCGCGACGAGCCCGTGCAACTTTATCCCGACTTCCCCACTGGCGGACTTATCGATGTGAGCCGCTACAACGACGGTCAACGCGGTGGAAAACTGCTCATCCGTGCCCGCATCGAAAAGGTTGACAAGAAAACTTTGGCAATCAAGGAGATTCCATACGGACAGACAACCAGCGGAATCATCGACACCATACTGAAAGCCAACGAGAAGAACAAGATAAAAATCAGGAAAGTTGACGACAACACCGCCGAGAATGCCGAAATTCTGATAGAACTTCAGCCTGGCGTTTCTGCCGATGTTACAATCGATGCATTGTACGCATTTACCAACTGTCAGGTTTCCATTTCTCCAAATGCCTGCGTAATCGAGGAGGACAAACCGCGCTTTGCTTCGGTTACCGAAATTTTGGAGGCATCGGTGCGCAACACCTTGGAACTGCTCCGTCAGGAACTGAAAATCAAGAAGAGCGAACTCGAGGAGCAATGGCATTACCAGTCGCTCGAAAAATGGTTCATCGAAAAGCGCATTTACAAGGAAAAGGCTTACGAAAATGCTGGTTCCAACGATGAAGCTGTCGAGTTCATACATTCCAAGATTATTGCGCACAAGCTGAAACTTATGCGTGAGGTCACAGCCGAAGACATTCTGAAGTTACTCGAAATAAGGATGAAACGCATTCTTCGCTTCAACATCGAGAAGGCCGACGAGGACTTGATTGCAATACAGGAACAGATAAAGGCTGTACAGAACGACCTCGACCACATTGTTGACTATACCATTAATTACTATCAGCACATCAAGGAAAAGTACGGCGAAGGTCGCGAGCGCAAGACCGAAATCCGCAACTTCGATTCGATTGATGCCGGCGAGGTGGCCGTTGCAAACGAAAAGCTCTACATCAACAGGGAAGAAGGCTTCGTTGGCTATGGCTTGAAGAAGGACGAATATGTATGCGACTGCTCCGACATCGACGACATCATTGTCATTCACGAGGATGGAAAATATCAGGTTTCAAAGGTGACCGACAAGGCATTCTTTGGCAAGGGCATAATATATGTGGCTGTGTACCGCAAGAACGACAAGCGCACCATCTACAATGTGGTTTACCGCGATGGAAAGTCGGCAACTTCGTACATCAAGCGTTTTGCAATTACCAATGTCATCCGCGACAAGGAATACGATATGACCAAGGGAACACCCGGTTCTAAATTGCTGTACTTCAAGGCTAATCCAAATGGTGAAGCCGAAGTTATCTCGTGCAAGCTGAAGCCGAAGCCGAAATTGAGAAAACTTACCTTTGATGTTGATTTCAAGGATATTGCAATAAAGAACCGTGATGCGCAGGGTAATATTTTCGCTCGTACCGAAATACACAAGATAACCCAGAAGGAGGAAGGCGTTTCGACGCTTGGCGGACGCAAGATATGGTTCGACAAGGATGTCTTGCGTCTCAATGTTGACGGACGCGGACAGTACTTGGGCGAATTTTCGGGAACCGACAAGATTCTCGTTGTCACCAATGCCGGCGACTGCATTTTCACCAACTTCGACCTCTCGAACCACTACAACGACGACATTCTCATAATCGAGAAGTACAAGGCCGACAAGGTTTTCACTGCCGTTCATTTCGATGCCGAGCAGAACTTCTATTACCTCAAGCGTTTCAATGTGCAGGAAATGACCAAACCGCAGTCGTTTGTTTCGGAATACGAAGGTTCGTATATGCTAGCAGTAAGCGAGGACAAGCATCCGCAGCTTAAGATAACCTTTGGCGGCAAGGACGAAAAGCGCGAGCCAGAAATTATTGATGCAGAAGAGTTTATCGGTGTAAAGGGTATCACAGCACGAGGCAAGCGACTCACAACCTACGCAGTAAAGGAAATCTGTTTTATCGAACCGCTAGTAAAGCCCGAGGACGAGGAGCCAGAGGAAGAACCGCAGGCAGAAGACGATTCGTCGAAACTTTCCGACGATGCATTTATGCCCGACGACGGAACGCAGATGAGTTTGTTTTAATGGCGAAAAGGCTTGCAGTCTAACGGTCTGACAGGCTAACAGTCTAGCAGGCTAACGGTCTTCCATTAGACTGGTCTTCCGTTGGACAGGTTTTCTGCTAGACAGGTCTTCTGTCAGACAGGCCTTCCGTTAGACAGGTCGCATTCCAATATTATATATATGTTAGAATAATAAATAGAACCTGCGTGTTTTGCTCTAAAATTTATAATATATTTTCGCTTTAATCCCTTTGGTAAATATCTGATTGCCAATACTTAAACAATCGGCTGTGGGTAAAATATACCCCCAAAACATTCCACGGAGAAAAAATGGATTAATTTTGTATTTGTTTTAATGGACGATTATATGGTAAAACGTTTATTATCAAGTATATTCGCTGTTTTAGCAATGACAGTTTTTTGCATAAGCGGATATTCGCAGTCGGCAAAACTGAAGGGTAAGATTACCGACGAAGCAACAAAAGAGGGACTTTTCGGTGTAAACGTCATGGTGACAAGCACAAACGAAAAGGTAAAGACTGGTACTAGCACCGATTTTGATGGAAATTATGAAATCGCTCTTCCCGCTGGTTCATACAAGGTAAAATACAACTACATAGGCTACAAGAACCATCATGAAGATGTGACTATTTCTGGAACAGACATTACAAAGAATGTTGTTCTCTCTCAGGATGCCGAAATAATCGATGAGGTGGTTGTGAGTGCTGGTAAGTACGAGCAGAAATTGCAGGATATAACCATTTCGATGGAAGTGCTAAAACCTCAGATGATTGAAAATAAGAACACCTATAATATAGAATCGTCGCTTAACAAGGTTCCTGGTGTTGATATCAACAACCACCAGCCGAGCATACGTTCGTGTACTGGCTGGAGCTATGGTGCTGGCAGCCGCGTGATGATTTTGGTGGACGAAATGCCCATTATGTCGGCCGACATTGCCGATGCAAAGTGGAATTATATTCCCACCGAGAACATTTCGCAGGTTGAGGTGCTGAAAGGCGCTTCGTCGGCTTTGTTCGGTTCGCAGGCTCTGGGCGGAGTGATAAATATCCGCACGGCATATCCTACATCGGAACCGATGACAAAGGTTAATGCATTCTTCGGAATTTACGGCAATCCAGCCGATGATCGTTTCAAATGGTGGGGCGAGGAGCAGAATCCTGCCTATATGGGTGCAAGTTTCCTGCATAGCCAGCAGTTCGGTAACTTCGACTTTGTGCTCGGCGGAAACTTTTACAAGAACGAAGGCTTCCGCGATACCGAATACGAACGTCGCGCCCGACTGAACACCAACCTCCGCTACCGTTTCAAGAAAGTCGACGGACTTTCGATTGGTGTAAATGCAAATTACATGCTAAACCAGATCAGCGACTTCTTCATGTGGAATTCGGATACGACTCCTTATATCTCGAATACTAAGATGGGAAGTACTACTGCTCCTACTCAAGGCTACAGGGTAAATGTTGATCCTTTCGTACAATACATCTGTCCGAAAAACGAGGACAGGCACAGCCTGCGTACACGTTTCTTCCGTACAGTAAACAAAATAGCCAACGATACTATGAAAAATAGTCTCGGCGATGTGTGGTATGCCGAGTATCAGTATCAGAAGTCGTTGGAGCATTGGAAAATTTCAGCAGGTGCAGTTGATAACTACCAGGAGGTAGAGTCGAATATGTTCAGCAACCACTACAGCAACGAAATTGCAGCATACGTTCAGGGTGATGCCCGTTACGGCAGACTGAAATTCTCGCTTGGCGTACGCTTCGAGTATTTTAAGGTCGATACCTCGATGACCAAGACCGAACTGAGGTTTGGCAAGGATACGGTTAATATTCCTGTAAAACCTGTTGCGCGGCTTGGTGTAAACTATCAGGTTGCTGAGGCAACTTTCCTGCGTGCATCGTTCGGACAAGGCTATAGGTTCCCGGCCGTTTCGGAGAAGTTTATTTCGATGTCGCTTGGTGCAGTGAAGGTTTTCCCGAATCTCAAGCTTACTCCCGAAACAAGCTGGAGTGTGGAAGTCGGTGCAAAGCAAGGCTACAAGTTCGGCAAGTGGAAAGGTTTTGCCGATGCGGCGGTTTATTTCCAGCGAATGTACGACATGATGGAATTTGGCTTTGTCATAATTAATACGCTTACAGGCGAGCCTTGGGAGCCGGGAACCAGTATGGTCGGTGCCGAATCTGGTTTTCAGTGCGCAAATGTTGGAAACGCCGATATTTTTGGTGTTGACCTTTCGGGGGTAATTACAGGTCCGCTTGGCAAGTGGGGCGAACTTACAGCAACAGTAGGCTATACCTACAACAATCCAAAATACATTTCCGACGACATCGATCCATCTACATCAACCGATGATAAAACATTGAAATACAGATACAATCATTCGGTAAAGGCCGACATCAGCATATCTGCAAAATGGTTTGAGATAGGTGCCGACCTGGTATGGAAGAGCAAGGTAAAGAACGTCGACCGCTTGTTCTGCGACGAACGTCCAGACGATCAAATTAATCCAATGTACAGAATGATAAGCGATATGATGATTCTTCCAGGGTACTGGGATTACCGTATCAGGACAGCAGACCAGAACTTCTGGAACATTGATTTTTACGTAGGAGCAAAACTATATAAGGAAACAAAGTTGTCGTTCCACATTAAGAACCTTCTGAATCAGGTTTATTGCGGTCGTCCGGGCGACATGTGTGCTCCGCGCCGCTTTGAAATATCTATTTCGTCAAAATTTTAAATAAAAGAATATGAAGAGATTTTTATCAGTGATTTTGTTCGTTGCAATGTTTTTTGCAGCAAATGCTCAGTCGGGAGCTGGTCCGCTAGTAGTTTGTGGAGCAGGAGAGGCTTGTCCTGCAGATCCTAATGGACATTTTTCAAATGGTATCGTTCCTCATGCACCCGATGTAAATAGCGAATACTTTCCAGAGATTAGGACTTGCGAGCCTTTGGATGTGTGCATAACTTTGAGATGTCCAGAATCCATAAATCCGCAGGAAGCAGGTCTTGCAAACATTAATTGGCCAATTTCGGTTACTGGCATAGAAGTTACTGGCTTTGGCGGTTTGCCCGATGGCGTTTCGTATTGTTTGTCCGATGCCAACTGGACGCCTGGTAATTACTACACACTTCATCTTACCGGAGTTCCTCGTCAGGCTGGACAATATCAGTTAAAATTGAGTGCCGCTGTTGGCCTTTATGGAATGCCTATAAACACCGACAATGTTTCTCCTGATGGAGTAAATGCTGTTTTGGTTACCGTTGTCGATGGTCCGGCACTCGTAGCTGGTTTCACTGCCGATGCAACCAACATAACCGCTGGTACCGCTGTAAATTTCACAAATACATCCACTGGCTATCAGGCAAGCCGCTCGTGGACATTTGAAGGCGGCAACCCTGCAACATCAACCGAGGAGAATCCGCGCGTAGTGTACTCGACTCCCGGAACATATCAGGTTTCGCTGACAGTTACAAATGCCTGTGGCGAAAATACCAAGACCGAAACATCGTACATTACCGTTACCGAGCCACAGCAAGGCGATGCTCCCGTGGCCGACTTCTCGTATAGAGCTTCGTTGCAGGAGAACGGACTTTCGGTACAATTCAACGATTTGTCAACAAACTTGCCGACATCGTGGAGCTGGACTTTTGCAAACGGCACACCAGAGTCTTCTACCGAACAGAACCCAGTCGTAACATTCGCAACCGAAGGCGAATACCTTGTTACACTTGTTGCCGAAAACGAATATGGTCGCGACTCTATTGCCCGCACTATAAATGTAGTAGGCATCAACGACTACAATGTTGATGATATGGTAAGCATATATCCGAATCCGACAAGCAGCATATTGAATGTTGAAGCCGAAAATTTAATTTCGGTAACAATACTTGATATGTCGGGCAGAATTATTTACTTTGCAAACGAAAGTTGCTCGGCAACAAGCATCGACCTAAGCGGTTTCGCAAATGCCGAATATATGGTAAAGGTGGAAACCAAAGAAGGACGCTCTTTGAAACGAATTATAAAAACGAGGTAAAAACTGGGCTTGATGGCAAAAAGGCTCGAAGGCAAAAAGCTATTGCATTAGCCATTCAATTGTACAGGCGCAATTAATTGCGTCTCAACAAGAAACATTGTACAGTCGCGGCGCGCCACGACTCAACATCAAACCATTAAAAAGCTAACGACGTAAAGCATTGCGTCGCTACTTTTTGAACCTTGAACTTTAAACGTTAAACATTATAAACTTAGAAACAACTTTAAAACACATATCGATATGAAAAAATTTTTACTTTCACTTGTTGCAATTTTTGCAATGTCAATTTGCGGATTCGCACAGATTTCTGTATGCGACAATCCATGCCCACCTGCCACCGATGGCTTTTCTACGGGCGTAGTTCCTTATAGTCCAACAACTTTCCCAACAATGTATGTTGGTCAGTATGTTGAGCAGTGTATTACTATCCAGTGTCCAGCATCAGCATTGGGAGCAACTGTTGATAGTATTTGGTTCAAGAATTTTATTGGTGCTCCCGATGGCTTGAGTTTTTGTATTAGCGATACCATGATTGATGCATTAGAATACTGCACAGTAAATTTCAGCGGAACACCAACGGCTGCAGGAGATTTTGCTTTAAAGATGAGAGCTCACTTATATGGATCAGGCTTTCTTCTGTCTGCTGCAAATTTCGCTGTCGACACCGAAAACGGTTACTCTACCGGTATTACTCTTACAGTCCATGAGCAGGGTTCGGTGATTGCCAGTTTCACTACCGATCCCGAAGTAACATCTTCGTGGACTAGTTCTTCGGTTAATATTACAGCTGGAGAAACAGTTTCCTTTACTAGCACATGCAACGAAAATACCCACCATGTTGCATGGAATTTCCCTGGTGGAAATCCAGAAACATCCTCTGCTGACGAGGTGACAGTTACGTATATGACCGCAGGAAATTTTGTTGCAACACTTGTTGCTTACAATGAAAATGAAACTTCAACAGATACTGCAACTGTTAATATTTCTGTAAGTGCCGCTCCTGTAATTATCACCGTTGATTTTGAGGCCGACAATACTGCTGTTTATGTAGGTCAGGCTGTAAATTTCACAAACAATACCACAGCTACCCAGGCAGGAAATGACTACACAGGTGAATTGTACTACAGATGGACATTTGATGCCGACAATGGGTCATTGCTTTCTGGTTCGACCTCGAGCGATGAGAACCCTTCATACACATACACCACTGCAGGCGTTTATTCTGTAAAGTTGGCAGTATCTACTTCGCAATACGGAGTTTATACTACTACCGACACATTGGTAAAGCATGCTTATATAACCGTAGAAGAAGATCCTTATGCAGTAATTGCTGATTTCACTTCCGATCCAGCCGCTTCGGGAATGTTTACACAGTCGATTAGCGTTGAACAGGGACAAAGCGTAACTTATACAAGCACAAGCACAGGAGCAACAAGTCTTGCATGGACTTTCGAAGGCGGTTCGCCTGAATCTTCAACCAATGAAGAGGTTACAGTAACTTACAGCACTACGGGTTCTTTCACAACAACACTTGTTGCCTATGGCGAAGGCGACCGTCAGAATACAAAGAGCATTACCGTTAATGTTGGCGAACCTACACCTGTTTTCATTGTCGACTTTGTTGCCGATTATACTACTATCAATGTTGGTGAAACCGTAAACTTTACTAACAATACCACAGCAACTTTGGCTGGCGAACCATATACAGGCGACGTATATTACCAGTGGAACTTCAATGCAGGTAACATTCTTGGTGGCCTTACTGGTTCAACTTCTACCGATGTTAATGCATCGTACACCTACACAACGGCTGGCGTATATAGTGTTTCGCTTGCTGCATCCACTTCCGAAATTTCTCTTCTAAACCAAGGAACAGTGGAGACCAAGGACAGCTACATAACAGTTACCGATCCGGTTTCGGTAGAAGAAAATGCTATCAGCGAAATTAGTGTTTATCCTAACCCGACAAGCTCTGTAATCAACATTGCAGCCGAAGGCATGCAGAACATTACCATTATCGACATGACAGGTCGCGTAGTAATGTGCAAGGATGTAAATTCTAATTTCGAAACTATCGACGCAGAAGGTTTTGCAAAGGCCAACTACATGGTTAGAATTGCAACTGCCGACGGTGTGGTAGTAAAGAATGTAATTGTGGAGTAATTTATTTTTTCTTAATTAAAGTTTTGGGCGGAGACATTATGTTTCCGCCTTTTTTTTTGTGTGTCCAATAGTCATTCCACAAACCAGAACATACACGCGATACGGAACGGGGGAGCGTTGTAATGTTCGGTTGTGCGGAATCTGCTTATTTACATCACAAAGGGAGATTTCGGATAGGTTAATTCACACTGCTCCACTCCGTATCGCAGGTTCATTATACCTTCCGAAATGACTATGAAAACAGACCTGCTACTGAATTGTTAGTTGAACTAATTGAAATTTTGCTTAGATTTGCAAACAAATACATTGATAAAAAATGAAGACAAAACTATTAATACTTGGAAGCGTAGCATTTATATTGTGCGTTGTTTCGAGTTGCAAGCACGAAAAGCCCGAGCAGACAAAGTTGTATGAAGAAATTACTGCCAAGGAAACCGAACTTTATAAGGACAAAACCGAAGCCATCGACAAGGATAAGGCAATAGAGATGGTGCGTTTGTATGCCGAATATGCCGACAAGTTTGCCGAGGACACTCTTGCTCCTGAATACCTTTTCCGCGCAGCCGAAATAAGCGAAAATGCCAATCAGCCAAATAATGCAATTACATATTTGACTCGAATCGAGGAGAATTACAAGGATTATGAAAATTATCCTATTTGCATATTCAAGAAGGCATATATCTACGAAAACCATTTGAAAAACCTTGATAAGGCTCGTGAGTATTACGAGAAGTTCATTGCCGACTACCCTAATCACGAACTTGTAGATGCTGCAAATTCGTCGCTGATGTTCCTTGGAATGTCGGATGCCGATTTGATAAAGGTGCTCGAAAAGTTAAGTAAAGAATGACGTTTTCCTTTGCGGAAGAAATAAGGCGTTACCCTTTTATCAGACTGACAATTCCGCTGATTGTCGGAATTGTCCTGGCATTGTTTTTGCCCATACCTCAATGGGTGGTGTGGTCGTTGCTAGGCATTTCGGCTGTATGTTTCGTCGTGTTCAAGATGATTCCAAAGTATAGCCTTGCGCTAGCGGTTGGCATTTCGGCAAATGTTTTCCTTGTTGCTTCGGGTGTGCTTCTTACTTCGTTCAATGTCGAAGGAGAATCAATGGATACGCTTGCCGGCTACAAAGGCTTTGTAATTGGAGAAATTGCCGACGACCCCAAGATAAAGGAAAACAACGTATCGCTCGAAATAAATGTCTCGGCCATTCGTGATGGTGACGAATGGATAGAAACATCGGGCCGCACCTTGCTGTATCTGGAAAAGGATTCGGCATCGGAGCTTCTGCGTACAGGCGACAGGATTGTCTTCAGTCCTGAACTTTCGGGAATCGAGAACAAGGGCAATCCCGAAGAGTTTGATTATCGCAAGTACTTGGCCTACAATATGATTTTCAGTTCCGACTACCTTGCTGGCGACGACTGGCGGCTTGTCGACGACGAGGCAATTGGTTTCCGTCCTAAACTTTCGCGTCTACGCATGAAACTCGTTGGTCTGCTACGCGAGTTTGGACTTTCGGACGATGAGGTGGCTGTGATGTCGGCTATGACAATGGGCTACAGCGACATCCTGAGCGACGAAATCCGCCATGCCTATTCTTCGGCTGGTGCAATGCACATACTGGCCGTTTCTGGTTTGCATGTTGGAATAATATATGGTATCATCGTCTTTCTGCTCTCGTTCATCCGAAACGATAAACTAAACTGGCTGAAAGTGTCGCTAACCATTCTGCTTATCTGGTTGTATGCCCTGTTTACTGGCTTATCTCCATCGGTGACAAGGGCTTCGCTTATGTTCTCAATAATGGCGCTCGGAAAACTGCAGAAGAATAGTCCAGGCTCACTTAATGCCGTGTTTGCCAGTATGTTTATACTGCTTTTAGTAAATCCGTATAACCTTGTAAATATCGGATTTCAACTTTCGTATTCGGCAGTAATCGGCATAATCATATTGCAACCTAAGTTGTATGCAATTTTTGAGGTTAGAAATAAGTTCCTCGATTGGATTTGGTCGCTTACTACAGTTTCGGTGGCGGCACAGCTTGCAACTATGCCATTGTGCTTATACTATTTCCATCAGTTCTCCAACTATTTCCTGCTCACCAACTACGTGATGATTCCCATTTCGACCATTGCAATATGGACTTGCTTCATTTTCTTTGCAGTATCGTGGATTCCATACGTTTCAACAGCTGTCGCTTATTGCCTTTCTTGGATTGCAAAAGCTATGAACTATGCTTGTCTGTCGATTGAGAATCTGCCATTCTCCACAACTCAGGACATTTACATTGATGCACCTCAGATGCTTTTGCTTTTTGCAGCGATAATAATGTTCGTAACTTTCTTTTTCTTCACGAAACGATATAAGCATCTGTTTGTTGCAATGGCAATGTGTATAATCTTCAGTGCAATAGATTTGTGGCAGAATATTGAGGCAAGTTCGCAGAAAACTTTGGTGGTGTATAACATCAGCAAGACCACAGCAATCAACATAATCGATGGCACCGACAATATAATGTTTGCAAATCTTGATTCGGTGCAGCCCGAAAAAATTGAGTTTACCGCCAAGAACAACTGGTTGAAAAAAGGTCTCGACAGGGAAAAATATGTGAACCTATCGTCGGGGAAAGAAAATTTACTTTCGACAATTACCAGCATCGACAACCGCAAGGTGTTTTTCAAACAGAAGTTTATAAATTACGACGGACTAAGCCTTTATGTCTTGGATGACAATTTTATGCCGATAGACGACGATAGTTTCGGAAAGGTTGATGTCGATTATGTTGTTCTGGCTGAGAGTCCGCAGGTTACGTTGGAGGAAGTTGTTCGGCATTTCAACTGTAAGAAGATAATAGTTGCAAGTTCCAACAGTGTTTCGAGGTGTGAAGCATGGAATTCGGAGAAAGACGAATTGGGCTATGATGTGCATGATGTAAGGAGAGATGGAGCGTTTGTCGTGGCTATCGACGGATAATTTTGTCAAATAAATTATAGCGTATTACAATAAAAATATTATATTTGCGTTATATTTGCGTTTCGTATAGGTGGTAGTTTCCAGTCGGACTTCGGTGCTGCCATTAAATAGTTGGAAGTCCTTGATTAAATTAAAAACTATGAGACTAGTAAAGATTGTATTCTTAGTATTGATGTCGCTTGCAGTAAGTTATGGTGCATACGCAAAGAAAGATGTCAAGAAGACAAAGACAGCCGAAGAAGTTTGGGCAAATGTCGAAACTCTTGATCAGTATGATGAAGATTTCATCAAGGCAGAAATCAAAAGCCTTCCAATGCCAGAAAGAGTAAAGCTTGCCAAGATGTCGGTAAAGGATACCAAGAGAGCAATCGAAGCTGGTGAAACTGCTTCGGTTGGTATGTATATCCTTGCAATCTTCATCCCGCCTTTAGCAGTAGGTTTGAACAATGGTGTATCCAAGGAATTTTGGATCGACCTTGTGCTTACAATTATCGGATGGTTGCCTGGTATTATCTATGCATTCATCGTTCTCTAATTAAGTAGGCGGAAAAAAAACAAAAAAAGCGGTTGAATGCCGCTTTTTTTGTTTATATAGGCTATTATGTTGTAAGCACGAAAATAAAAACAGTCTATTCAACATTAGGCTTGTGATATTTTTATACATAAAAACTGAAATGCAATGAAAAAAATAATAACTTTGCGCCCTCTTTAATAAAGGAGTTATTGTTATTTTATTTTTATTTATGTAATTAAAAACAAAAAAGAATGAAGAAATTTTTAGTTATCGTAGTTACTGCTGTAGCATTGGCTTTCGGTTCGGCTCAGCAGGCAAACGCACAGGGTGCGCTTGGTTTGAGACTTGGTGGCGGTACATGGTTTGGCGGCGAATTGTCGTACTTGACTGCTATGGACGGCAACAGATGGGAACTCGACCTCGGTTTTGGCGCTGGTCACAATTGGTCACACGTATGCTTTACTGGTGCTTACCAGTGGGACTGGAATATCGTAGCTGGCTTGAACTGGTTTGTAGGCCCTGCTGCACAGGTAAATCTAGTATTTGCAAAGAATGATCTCGACCTTGGTATTGGTATCGGCGGTCAGATTGGTCTTGAATATGATTTCTCAGACCTTGGAGCTCCAATTCAGTTGAGCCTCGATGCTCGTCCTATGTGGGTTGCATTCTTTATGGACCACTACGATTATTATGCAAACGGCTGGTGCGGTTTCGGTTGGGGTGCTGCCCTCGGTATTAGGTACGTATTCTAAGAACCTAACTAGTTGACAATAAAAAAAAGGAGCAATCGCTCCTTTTTTTTATTGCTTGTAATTTATTTCTTCTTTTTGTTTTCAATAATCTTGAAAAGATACTTTTCAAAGTTTTCGGTTGGCGATGGCGCCGGCGACATAACAAGCATTCCGTATGGGTCGATGAGGTAATATGTGGGGAATGCCGATACTTTGTAGTCCGACAGCACTTTGTCGTTTGCCTTGGCAAATAGGAATGTCCAGTTCAGCGACTTGCTGGCTATGAACTTTCTGGCCTTATCCTTGTCGGTGTCGGTAAGTATTGTTACAAATAGGCAAAGACCCTTATATCGGTCGTAGATGCGTTTGAGCACGTCGAATTCGGCTGCCGACGAGTACGATTGTGTGTTTGCAAACTGCAAGTAAAGATATTTGCCGCGGAAATCAGTAAGCGACATCATGTTGCCCAATGTGTCGGGCAGTTCGAATGGCAGGGCGACTGTGCCTTTGGCCATCGTGAGCGAGTTGTCGGCTATATTCTGTGCAATCTGCTGGTGAATAGGATATTCTGTTGTAATGTACAGCGAGTCGAGGGTGAGTAGCAGTGGTAGCCATTGCAGGTTGTCGTTTGCAAAGGCATCATTTATTCCCTTTAGCATCACAAGTTCGCGGAATTGCTTGCGCTTGTGCTTCGGATTCGATCCTATAAGCTTGTGCAGCAACGAGATACTATGTCCGTAGGTAATCACCCTATACAGGTCGGCACCGCCTGTCGAAACCAGATAGTTGTCGAAATAATTGTGGTATATGGAGTTGAAAAGATCCATGTAGGCCGGATTGTCGTATAGTATATCCTTGTTTGAATAATATGAATAAACTAGGGCAGACTCGTACTCGCTTTTGGTCGCCATATTCTTGAGTGCTGCCATACGGTAGCGGCGGTATTGCTGGAAATATGGATTGTCGTATTTCTTGTATCGCGCGTTTATGTTGTTTATGAAGGTGTCGACATCCGACTTAAGTCCGTTGATATATAATTCTTCCATTTTCAAGTCGAAGTAGCGGTTGTAATAATAGTCGAAGTCCATTATAAGGTAGTTGAGATCGGTATTTTTCATGCCTTTTATGCCGAGTTGCATTTCGGTGGGCTGGAAGTATGGATTGAATAGGTCACCGTCGGTCTTTTCGATATATTCGGGCAGTATAAGTTCGTAGTTGCCATTGGGTTCGGCATAGAAATACACGTAGTAAATACCGAATTCGGCAAATATATAGGTAACCATATCAACGCCGAAATCAGCTTCGAATTTGCCTTCAGAATCAATCTTGAGCCTGAAGACTTCCTCCTTTATGTATGTTATCCTATCCTGATAGCGGTAGAATATAAGTTTGCTGTTGGCGTATTCCTTGGCAGTTCCGTACACATGCGTGGCGTATGTGTCGATAGCCGGAAGCGACAGCAGCAAAAGCGTGCACAGCAAAATATTCCTAATGTGACTAAACATTGTGTTCGTGTTTTAAGGTGCAAATATAGTTTTTTACGTCGACTGCCTAATATGTTAATGTTAAACTTATGCAACAGCGTATTGTTAAAAACGTATCGGCGTGAAAAATATTTTATCCATTTGTTATATTTGCAGTTTTCAATTTGTAACAATATGTCTGATATAAACATACGCCCCGCCGTTGAATCCGATGCTCCGATAATTGCCAGATGCGTGCTGGCAGCAATGGAAGTACTTGACATTGATGCACTTGTGCCAGCAGATATGATCCTGTCGGTAAAAAATCTAGAAGCGGCAACAAGCGACGAGAAGCGCCTGTATAGTATAGCGAACACTCTGGTTGCCGAGGTTGATAATGAGCCTGTCGGTTGCATAATATCGTACGATGGTGGCAATTATGCCTCGCTGCGTAAACGTACATTCGATATTCTGTACGAAGAGTCTGGTCTCGACCTGCGCGATAACCCTATGGAAACCGGCCCCGGCGAGTATTATCTCGACTGTATGGCTATAAGGCGAAGCTATCGTGGGCGAGGCATCGGACACCTTTTGATGGAAGCCGCTATTGATAAGGGTAAAAGCCTGGGAATTAATAGGTTCGCTCTGCTTGTGGAAAAGGAACACACTGGGCTGGGAAAGTATTATGCCAGGCTTGGCTTTGTGCCGAAGGAAGAAGTTTTTGCTTTCGGTTCAAAATATGTGAAGATGGAATGCATTTGTTGATTTGTAATTTCTTATTTTTGTGCAATCGAATCGACATGAATTATGACACCAAAACAGAACCCCAATAACCCAGAACCCCAGAAACCCAGAAACGTGAAACATAGAAACAAATAGAAACCCAGAAACATATCTACTATGAAAATAATAACATTCAATCTCAACGGAATCCGCTCTGCAATTGCAAAAGGTTTGTACGAATGGGTTGAAGCACAGTCGCCCGATGTATTGTGCGTGCAGGAAACAAAAGCCCAGCCCGATCAGATCGATATATTGAAATTCAAGGAGATGGGGTATAATTCCTACATCTTCTCAGCCGAAAAAAAAGGCTACAGTGGTGTGGCAATCTTTGCAAAAAAGGAACCGGACTTTGTGAAGGCTGGCATCGGTATCCCCGAGTTTGATGCCGAAGGACGCTTGCTTCGTGTTGATTTTGGTGATGTTACAATTATCGACTCGTATTTCCCCTCGGGAACCATGGGCGATGTTCGTCAAGATGTAAAGATGAAGTATCTTGCAGCAGTACAGAAGTTTATAAACGAATTAAAAAAGGAACGTCCCAACATTATTCTTGCTGGCGACTATAATATCTGCCACAAGGAAATCGACATCAGCAACCCGCAGAACAAGAAGGGTGTGTCGGGTTTCTTACCAGAGGAGCGCGAGTGGATAACCAATTTCCTTGCAAGCGGATTTGTCGATTCGTTGCGTGTATTCAATACCGAAGCCGAGCAATACACGTGGTGGAGCTATCGCAGTGGAGCCAAAGCCAAGAACCTTGGCTGGCGTATCGACTACCAGATGGTTTCGGAACCGTTGGCACCAAGGTTGAAGTCGGCAAAAATCTTCCCCGAAGTGCAGATGTCCGACCATTGCCCTTACCAGATTGAATTAGATTAATATATAGGTATGTCGTTGTCATTGTTGTCGCGTTTTCCCAATCCGTTCCTCAAAGGAGTACGGAGAGTGAAAGGTGTAGGCAAGGTCGTCTATATCACATTCGACGACGGACCGACAGACGATGTCACCGAGCAAATACTGGAGGTTCTTGACAAATATTCCGTCAAGGCTACGTTTTTCTGTTGCGGACAAAATGCTGATGCCAATCCGGAACTATTGAAAAAAATTGCCGATGAGGGACATTCTATCGGTTACCATTCATATTCTCACAAGGATATTCTGAAAACCAAGTCATCGGATTGGCTTGCCGATGTGGAGCGGAAATCGGCTGTATCGGAGATGGGATTGTTCCGTCCGCCGTACGGGAGAATTTTGTTCCGTCATTACCGTAAGTTGAAATCTAAATATAGGTTTGTGTTCTGGGATGTCATGTCCTACGACTATGATACGAGCCGTTCCCCCGAATCTATAATGTCGTTGCTGGAAAAGTCGGTGCGCGACGGTTCGGTTGTTGTTTTTCACGACAAGGAAAAATGCAAGTACAACACGTTGGCGGTATTGCCGCAGTTTATCGAGTTGATGAAATCAAAGGAATATTCGTTTGGAGTTCTGTAGGCGAATAGTCGAACAGGCTCACAGTCTTGCAGTCTGTTAGCTTGTTAGCCTTCTAGCCCTTTGGGTTTGGTGTTGTTTGAGTTTGTTT
>JAEEGK010010789.1_pt1 | contig 21033 bp, 19 predicted proteins | sample 8958771 | NCBI WGS metagenome assembly JAEEGK01 (sample SAMN16246547, study PRJNA631951) | gut metagenome | biome: gut microbiome; feature: rumen; material: SC-attached | host: Bos | place: Iran: Karaj | collected 2018-10
GAGCCGTATGGCTCGCCAACAAGCAGAAGGGAGAGGCCACCATCATCGACATCGGAGGAATGGACAACAAGGCCATCACCGTCAGGGACGGTATCCCCGACAACTTCACCATGGGAGGAATCTGCGCCGGAGCGTCCGGAAGGTTCCTTCAGATGACATCCAACAGGCTCAAGATCGACATCACAGAGCTGGGAAGGCTGGCGGACCAGGGAGACTGGAGGAACGCCAAGATGAACTCCTACTGTTCCGTCTTCGGAATCCAGGACCTGGTCACGACGCTCGGAGAGGGAAAGAGGTTCGAGGACGTTGCATGCGCCGCATGCCACTCCGTCGCCGAGCAGGTCTACGAGCAGCAGCTCCAGGAGATCGATGTCAGGCACCCGATCATCCAGGTCGGGGGAACGTCTCTGATCTCCGGACTGGTCACTCAGATCGGAGAGGTCCTGGGTGAGCAGCCCATAGTGCCGCCGGACTCCCAGTACATCGGAGCGGTCGGCGGCGCCCTGCTGAGCTCAGGATTCCTGTGAGGGGTCTCCATGGATGTAGAGATAATAGGAGAGGACAAGTTCGGGGAGCCTGCATACAAGAAGCTCTTCGAGGACACGATGAGCGATCTGAACAAGGCCGTCCTTATCGACAGGGCCAAGCTGGTCCTGAAGCCCTCGGTCCCGCTCTTCGTCTTCTCGATAGTGCTGAAGGCCGACCCCGGCAACAAGACCGTGGTCGACGTGGCCAACGTCAGGGAGGAGGGATCGACGACATACATCACGATCACCCAGGAGCGCTACGCTCCCGACATCCTCAAGGCGCTGTGGACCGCCTACGGCAGGAACAGGGTCATACAGCAGACACGTTTCGACATCGAGGTGGCCAACGCCAAGATGTCCGAGCTGCAGCAGATGGTCATATCATCGGGCGAGCAGGACCTGAGGGAGATCATGGGTGCCATCTGGAGGTCCATGCCCGAGGGCATCAAGAATCGCCGCACCTTGATCGACGGCGGTGTCATCACCGTGGTCGCCACGGAGGAGCTGATGGAGCCCGCCATGATGGAGGAAGGCATGGCGGTCCACAAGTCCATGGGAGGTGTCGCAGATGTTTGAGGTCATGATGTACGACGGAGGGATCTACCGTTCCGACGAGCTCTTCGAGCTCATCGAGGACGTTGGAGGGGTGGTTCTCCAGAAGAATAGGAGCTCTCAGATGCTCACGGTGATCATGTCCGTGCCCGGAGAGGACAAGGAGGAGATTAGCAGGCTCTGCAGGGACATCGGAGGGGACGTCAAGGAGGTCCCCCTGGCCGGTACCGAGATCGCGGTCGTCGGACCCACGCTCGGAAGGCACCACATGCCCCACCCGATCTGCGACATAGCCGAGATCCTGAGAAGGGCCGGAGCGGTCACAGTCGTCATGGGCCTGGCAAGGGGCAGAGGGAAGAACACCTCGCAGATCTCCGCTGTGGAGAAGGGCATCATCGACGAGTACGATGCATGCGTGTTCTGTCTGGGCAACTTCAAGACCTGTGTTGAGAAGAAGACCGAGCTGATCAGGGACCTCCACGTCCCCGTGGTGCTGGTCTCCGGACCGATGCCCGAGGGCAAGGAGGACACCTATGATGCGATCGTCACCGGGGTAGGCAGGAAGGCCGCCAGGATGAAGGATGCCGAGGACAGGGCCAAGCTCGACGAGATCTCCGACACGGTGGAGGCCGTCCTCAAGGACAGGAAGCTCTCCATCGAGGAGGACCCCCTCTTCGTTCACCCCGCCGAGGTCAAGCAGATCCTCCAGGAGTACGAGCCGATCGACATGTGCCTCAGGCCCGCGCCGATGGTCCTCCATCTGGACGGACTGAGGATAAAGATCCCCTACGCGGAGCATCACGATTATCTGGAGAACGTGATGGTCTACGGCAGGAAGCTCGGAGAGGTAGCGTACATACAGCCCTCCAGGATCGACGAGAGCAGCGTCATCATCCGTATCAAGACCCGTTCGCAGGTCGAGTACGAGGATTCCCATAAACAATGATCCGCAAGGGCACATACGTGCTCAGGATCGACCTAGGGGCCGATGCAGAGATCCGCGTCGGTGCCCTGGGGACCTTATCTTTTTCGAAGGGCACATACGTCTATGCGGGCAGTGCCATGGGCGGCCTCGACCAGAGGCTCGGAAGGCATTTGTCGAAGGACAAGAAGGTCAGATGGCACATAGACAATCTGACAATGGCCGCCGATTCCGTTTCCGCCCTCGAGTCCTATCCGGATTTCATTCCGGAATGCAGTCTGGCACAGCTATGCATGGAATGCGGCATGACACCGGTCCACGACGGTTTCGGATGCTCCGACTGCAGATGCAGGACACATCTCTTCAAGGCCGAAGGGCAATCCCTCGAACGTCTTGTCGATACCGCCGGCCTCAGGCCTTTCCATCAATCTCATTGAATCTCATTCCTTTCTCATTCTGGATAGATTCCCTTTATATTATAGAACATGACTCAAACATCCATTCAGTCCACACTATGTGGAGGTATGAAGAAAATGAAGTCGCTTGAATACAATGGAGCACCCGTCTCCGAGGAGGTCCTCGACCGCATCGCAACAGTGATCGGCGAGGGCAAGATCTGCAAGGACGGGGAGTGCACAGTCGTCGCACCCGCCAACCAGGCGGATGTCATCGCAACAGTCAAGGCCGTCATGGACGCCAAGGGAGCAGTCACCACGAAGGCAGCCAGGCACCACGATGCAGGAGAGGTCGTCTTCGACTTCAAGAACATGAAGGCCATCGAGTTCATCGACACCGTCAACATGACCGTCAAGGTCCAGGTCGGATGCAAGTTCAGCGACCTGCTGAAGGCAGTCGAGGAGAAGGGCTTCACCATCGGAGCCCGCCCCGCCGGAGCCGACATGACCGTCGAGGATTGGGTCTACACCGAGTCCCCCTGCGTCGGATCCTACAAGTACGGAACCGTCAAGGACAACGTCTACAACGTCTTCGCCGTCGACTGCAGCGGAGAAGCGATCGAGACGGGTTACGACATCATCGGATACTACATGTCCGGTTACAACCTGACCCAGACCTACCTCGCATCCTCCGGAAGGATCGGAATCATCACAGCAGTTACGATCAAGATGGTCCCCGCAGGTGTCACCAAGGCCGTCGCTTACGAGTTCGGAGCTTTCGCAGACCTCCAGAAGGCGTTGGAGACCATCGCCCAGGAGCCCTCCGTCAAGCCCCTCCACATCTCGTTCAACGAGAACAAGGCCGTCCTCGCATACCAGGGGGACGAGGCATTCGTCGACCTCGACGTCAGCGCCACCGATGCGTTCTTCGAGGGAGCTAACAAGATCGACGATGACCTCTGGACCGGCATCGAGGGAGCCGCTTGCATGTGCCCCACAGCACGCACATTCTACATCCCCGTCAAGAACCTGGCAGCATTCCTCGACGAGGCGAGGACCGCAGGTTACAAGGTCGCCGGAAACGTCCCCGACTGCACCACGGTCGCAGTCAAGATTAGGCACGGAGAGGGAGCCGACATCGACGCACTCGTCGAGAAGGCAGAGGCCCTTGGCGGAAGGTACGCATGCAAGTGCAGCAGCAAGTACCGCACAGAGGCCACCAACAACTTCGTGAAGAAGGTTACGGAGGGATACCTCGGCTACAAGCCCAAGGACCCCAAGTTCGACCGCAAGGTCACCCCCGAGATCCTCGAGGCTCTCAAGGAGGCCGTCGGAGCAAAGAACGTCAACACCAACGGAATGGACAGGATCATCTACTGCCATGACCTCGCACCCCTTCCCAAGGAGGCCGGACTCGCATTCAACTGCATCCCCGACGTCATCGTCAGGCCCGAGAACATCAAGCAGATCGCAGCCGTCATGAAGATTGCGTACAAGAACGGAATCCCGGTTACCCCCAGGGGTAACGCGACATGGGGTCTCGGAGGATGCATGCCCACATTCGGCGGAATCGTCCTCGACATGACCTCCAAGATGAACAAGGTCCTCGAGATCAACACCGAGGAGAGGTACGTCAAGGTCCAGGCAGGATGCACATGGAAGAGACTCCTCGAGGCATGCATGAAGAAGGGTTACATCATCGGATCCTACCCCTCCAGTTTCCCCGCGGGAACCATCGGAGCATGGATCTCCACCAACGGTATGGGAATCGGTTCCTACAAGTACGGATCCGCCAAGGACAACGTCCTGAACTCCTGCGTCGTCGTGGACGACGGATCCATCGTCACCACCGGATTCGACAACATGGGATCCTACGGAATGAGCTACAACCTCAACCAGTTCTTCGCAGGAGCGGAGGGAACCCTCGGAGTCCTCGGAACCGTTACGTTCAGGATCTACCCCATTGGAGAGATCAGGTGCACCGGATACGAGTACGACGGCCTCAGCATGGCCGACCCCCAGCTCCAGGAGATCGTCCAGAACCCCTCCGTCATCCCCCTGCACATCGCATGGTCCGATTTCAAGCACTTCGAGAACCAGCGCAAGGCCGGAATCCACGCACCCGATGTCACCAACGTGTTCCTCGTGACATTTCAGGGAGATGCCGCCCACAACGACCTCGGCGAGCAGTTCGCCGACGCCGCCGCAGAGAAGCAGGGCGGAAGGAAGATCGCGACCGAGGTCGCAGAGCACGAGTGGGAGGAGAGGTGCTACGAGTTCCGCGCCAGGAAGGTCGGAGTCGGAGAGATCCCCGCAGAGGTCATCGTCCCCACCCACAACTGGGGAGAGTACGTCGACATCTGCTACGAGGGATTCGACGAGATGAAGATGGAGGCCGGAGGAATCATCGGAGTCATGGTCGACAGGTCCACCACCCTGTTCATGCCCTACTACTTCAAGGACGACGAGCTCCTCACCGGAATGCTCCCGTTCGGATTCAACTTCTACATGGGAGACAGGGCAGCGGAGTTCGGAGGAAGGTCTACCGGTCTCGGAGTGTTCTTCGCATGGCAGCTCGATGTGATCCACAACGTGCCTACCGTCAAGAAGATGAGGGAGCTCAAGACCGTCCTCGATCACCACGATGTCGTCAACCCTGGACACGTCGTATGCGGTATGACCAGGTTCGGAATCAACCTCGGAAAGCCCATCATGGGAATGGGAAGCATCATCCTCCAGACCGTCAAGAAGATGTTCCCCAAGGACACCACCTTCGAGGACAACAGGAAGAGGTTCAGATACAACGACCTCGAGCACCTGAAGGTCCTGGACAGGCACCACAAGCTCGGTGACGGTACCCAGTAATCAAGTCACTTCCAAACCATTTCCGCCCCTTGCCGGGGCGGCATCCTTACAGATTCTATACTTGTGACGAATGGCGGTCCTGAAGTCGGACCGTCCATTCAGAGATTGTTCCGCATCAGAGGAACTTCATGACGTCGCCTGCATAATCGGTGACGACCATTTCAGGGTCTTCCTTCAGCCAATCCTCTCTGGACATGGATCCCGACAGTACTCCGATGAATCTCGCACCGGCATCCCTGGCGGAATAGAAGTCCGTGCGGTTGTCGCCGAGGTATAGTATCTCCTCGGGCCTGACGCCCAATTCATCAGCGAAGTAGAGCATCGCCTTCGGCGAGGGTTTGGCATCATCGTAGTCCCTGTAGTCCCTTCCAACGATGGCATCGAAGTAGTCCAGAACGCCCATCTTCGTCAGGGCCTTCACACCGTACTCATGGCTTCCGCGGGTGAGGAGCCCTACCTTGTAGCCTTTGGATCTCAGCTCGTGCACGGATTCCAGGCTTCCGGGGAAGGGCTTGGCCTCATCGAGGTACAGAAGTTCTGTGGCCGTGAGCTCATCGTCGATCTCCTTGCTGACCGCAGAGAACTCCCCGCCCCTTCCGTGGGACTCCAGCCATTCCCTTATGGGCGCTCTGAGCCTCTTCACGGTCTTGAATTCGATTTCGTCGAACGGTATTCCGTGCCTGATGCACGCATCCCTGTCCGCCCTGTCGATCCTTCCGTAGTCGACATGGGTGTTTAGATACGTCCCGTCAAGGTCGAAGCCTACGGCCCTGATCCCCTTGAACATCTCACATCCTCTGCGGGGGCCACATGCCGCGGAGCCTTCCGCCCTCGCGTTCTGGATCCATGGTGCAGACCTCGAGACCGGGCACGATCATCCTAACTGCGGGTACGCCGAGCTCCGGGCGAGTGAGGTCTGCGCAGATGACCTGGTCGAATCCTGCGTTCATGAGGTCTCCCAGGACGACCTCGATGTCGTCCAGCACATAATCGGTGGACCTGTCCGGCATATCCTCCAGATAGATCTTCTTCTGGTTCTCGCCGAACCACATGTGGTTCACCTTCTTGATCTTCTCATAGCCCATCTCCTGCGTGACCTTCTGCAGCTGGGCGTTGATCTTCATCCCGTGCTTGTGGGTGGTTCTGCTCTGGGCAACCTCGGTGATTGCCCTGATTGCGGCGATTTGCGGGTCCAGATGCGTTCCGACACCGATGGTCAGGAGCTCGGGATCCTTGGTGCGGGTGTCGTCCGCCGCAGCCCCGATGGTAGTCACGCCGATATCTGTAGTAAGGTCCTTGAGATGGATCTCGATGCCCTGTTCGTTGAACTTCTTGATAAGCTGCGCAGGTACCGAATCCTTATCCCTGATCAGGACGTCCGCATTGGTGTAGTCCCTGTACTCGCAGATGGACCAGGCGTCCCTCTCGATGTCCTCGAAGAGGGCGTGGAGGATGGCCTCCTCCATAGTGTTCCCTGCGGCTATGCCGTTGGTATGCCAGCTGAAGAGCTGCAGGTCATCGTCAGGGACATAAGGGTAGAACACCGCGCATGCGGGCACCCAGATGGGCTCTCCCCTGAACATCTCGAACGCCTCGACCCATGCGATCTCGGAGTTCTTGTTGTAATGGTCGAGGACGCGCAACGGAAGGATCAGGTCGACCGGATTGCAGGTCAGCATGACCTCCTTCGCCTGGGCGTATGTGCCGTACACGACCTCATCAGATTCACGCTGTTCTGCGCTGTATCTTTCGATGGCTTCCATGACGGCGGAGGCCTCGGCCTGCTCCACCGTGGGGCCTTTTCCGTTGTAATATTTGGGTTTGCCCAGCGCGGTGTGCTGCCTGTCGACCGAGAAAACGGGGATGCCGACGTTGTCCGTGCTGGTAATGTTCTCCGGCTTTCCCATGCCTGCCTTCTCAAGGAGCGGCAGCACCCTGTCCAAGGTCTCCTTGGTGGGGATGGTCCTTATTCCTGTGCTCTTCGAACATTTCGGACAGCGATTAAGCATCATGTTGATGACCTCTGAAGGTGTCAGGTGATGGTAGTAGCCCCCCTTCTGTTTCAGGTGGCATTCAACTTCGCGTTCTACCCACGGGTCCCGGGCAGGTCTTTCCCGTTGTATGAACTTGCTCCGATGGGGAGTCGCCGTTTCACCAAATCCTCGGGAACGTCACCGTCTGACGGATCATCCTTTGACCGAGTCTGTGTCGTTTCTGGGCCCTTGCCACGGCTCTCGCCGTACAGGCTTACGCCTGTCCATCTTGCCCTTGGAGGAGGGAACTTCCTCAGCCGTCCTTGCGGACTACCGTCGGCCACCCTCCATCTCCTAACGTCCCCTCGCATTCAATGGGAAGATAAATTAGTTGTTCCAGGCTCTAGGATGAACAGGCTGATATGACGCGCCAGCAGCCAGTGTTTAGGTTCTACCTTTATATTACAGGAATGCGTTAAAACCCCTGGATGGGATAGCATGGGTGATAGCACTCAGGATAGTAGCGGAAGCTGTCAAGATTTGTTCAAGCGTATGAAGGCACCTCAGACAGGCCAGCCTTCTGCGTCTTCGGCGGGATCCTCCCCGAACGTCGTGTCGACCGATTCGTGTACGTATTCAAGGGGAAGGAAGGAGCTGGGAAGCGACGGATTCGAGAAGTATAGCATCGATGATGGTGTCGAGGTCTATTTCTCCAAGGTTCCTGAGAGCGCACTGTTCAACGACGGTAACGCGGTGACGACGAGGGCACAGCCCAACGTCATGGTCGGACTCTACAGGACACGCCCCAAGGTGGAGGTCCAGGTCAAGGAGGTCCAGTCCGTCGGTTCACTCTCCGCGGAGGAGCTGTTCGTCGATGTTGCACGCGGCGAGGAGCAGGTCATCGACACCAAGGTCGGGGCCTACAGGAACGGCGTCTTCATGAACCCGAAGATGCTGTCGCAGATGAAGTTCTGAATCCGGGAATTCCGCTCGGTGCCTCTGAAAGGAGGGAATCATTCGTCATGGATGGCGTCAGCCATGCCATTCCGATAGTCCATCGGTCCATGACCGTCAAAGGCCTGATTCTTTGCCAAGACTAAAAATTGTTAGATTAGCCAGCAAGCGATTGGGCTAAATACTCACACACAATGGTCGGCTCGAGGTTACTAAAATGCCGACAGTTAAAGAGGCAGACTGTGTTGGATGCGGAGCATGCGCAGACGCGTGCCCCTCTGACGCTATCACCATCGGAGACATCGCCGTCATCGACGCCGGAAAGTGCGTCGACTGCGGTGCATGCATCGATGAGTGTCCTGCAGGCGCCATCGAGTGATCCTGCAGACGAGACCAATCGTCTCTAAACCCTTTAATTCTTCTTCATTCTGGCGATTGCTGGCACTTGATGGCACAGGTCCTGACCGTAGATTATGTCCACGCCCAACCTTTTGCACAGGATGTCCTTTATCACATCCTCCATATCGTACCATTCGTCGAAGATTATGACATCCTTTCCCGATGTATCGGGATAGATAGAATAGGAAAGATCCAGCATCCCGCATATCTCCGCGGTCTCCTGAACGAGGTTGCTGCGCCCCATCCTCCTCATGCCGAGCACGGCATCGCGGCTCCTGTCCCTGAGGAAAGTCTCGATCTTGTGGTGCAGATCCCTGTCGTCAGCAGTTGCATAGCTCTTCCATGCCCGTCCATGCAAGCCGTCCTATTTGATTCCTGGGGCATCTGGCTAATACTGGTCAAAATGGACTTCTATATATAGGCGCACCCCTATTCGGAGAGCAGGAGAGGAAGATGACCGCAACCAAATACGAGAGGGAGATCCGTTTCCTTGGAAAGCAGTCCGACCATCTGGCATCCTAGAAGGCCAAGATCGTCGAGAAGGGAGAGCCCACAGAGGAGGACAAGGCATGCATGGCGGAGATAGACCGCCTCATAGCCCAGTACCAGGCCCGCAAGAAGGAGATCGAGTATTCCTACATCGAAGCAGGTCTTGAGCTCCCGCTTGCCAGCAGGAACCTCAACGCGAGCGTGTATGCGATAGGGGCATCGTTCGAACCTGTCGGAAGGGATTATAGGAAGACACTCATAGAGGAGACCAACGCCAGGAACGCCATCGCGGCCAAGGCGTACGAGGGCTACGAGGTCCCCGAATCCGACGATATCGATGAGCTCAACGCCGAGGTGAAGAGCATCACCGAGAAGCTGACGATCATGGATCAGAAGATCATGGAGGCGGACATCAACGACGATGTCGGCGAGAAGAAGCGCCTGGAGGAGGAGTCTAACAAGCTCCGCTTCAAGCGCGACAACACGATCAACAAGATCAAGGCCCTGAAATCCGAAGGGCTCAGATCCCCGTCGGCATCCGGAGTCAGCAAGGAGTTCCAGGACAAGATCCTTGAGAACGAGCAGCAGATCCAGGCCGTGAAGACGCAGATTGCCATGGTCAGGAGCGATGTCTATGAGGTGAAGGACATGCTCTACGCCATCATGGAGCGTCTCGGCATGGAGAGGCGCGACTTCCACGACAACGACGATTGATAATTCTACAAACAATAAATGCCCCCTTTCGGGGGCGGTTTTATGTTCAGGCGAGGGGCCTGAGCTCGAGGGTGTGGAGGCACTGCTTGGGACAGACCGATTCGCATCTCCTGCAGGCGGTTCCTCCGCATCTGTCGGTCTTGATCTCGGCGATGTTGCCGGTATCCTTCTTGATGATCGTCAGGGCCTTCTCAGGGCATTCCTTGACGCACTTCTGACATCCGATGCATCCGTCGAGGACTCCGGTGGTCGTGGTACCCGCCTGGATGATGTGCACCTTGCACTCCTCGGTGTCGGGCAGGTCCCTGATCGCGAGACGCTTGTGATCGATGGTCTCGGGTGCCGGGAGTTCGGGGATCTTCTTGATGTCGTACATCTCGAGCATGTTGTTGTACTCGCTGAAGGGCATTCCTCCGCACCAGAAGGAGTACTCGATGGAGTAGATCTTCTGGAAGATGTCGGATGTGGCGAACATGACGTGCTGGGCGAGGAGCTTCTTGGCGAAGACCTTTAGCTCGTCGAGGGTGATCTCTCCGAAGATGATCTTCCTCGCCATTCCGATGGAGGTGTTTCCGAACTGGACGATCCTCCTCGCTCCGGGAGTGACCATTCCGACCTCCATTGCCTTGATGGGGTCCACATACAGACCGGATGCTCCGGACATGTATGCCTTCTGGATGTCATCCACCCAGACGCCGGCGGCATCCATGAGCGTGAGGAATCCGCAGCGGAGGGCACCGATGGCCTTTCCAGCCTCCTCGACATCCTTGGAGCTGATCCTGATGCCGTCCTGGAGGACGAGGTATCCGCTCTCGGTCTTGATCTTCGAGTTCTGTATGATGCCTGTCTTCATACCGTTGGCGAGGGCTGCGATGACACCGGTACCGGTGATTCCGACCGCCTTGCCGTGCATGGGACCTTCCTCGAGGACCTTTCCTGTGATGGGGTCGATGAGGTCTCCCATCTGTGTGGCGATGGTGTCGTCGAGGACGTAGCATCTCCATCCCTTGTCGGTGATCTCGATCTCGCTGAGCGCGCCGGGGGCTGCGAGCATTCCCCTCTCGATCTGCTGACCCTCGAGGGCGGGTCCGGCCGCTGCGGAACCGGTGTAGATGTTCCCGTTGACAACGAGGGCCATCTCGGCGTTGGTTCCGTAGTCGACGACGATACAGGGCTCCTTCTCGTCGAGGATGTCAGTCATCATCATCATTGCCATCGCATCGGCACCGATCTCGTGGGTGACCGCGGGCGGGATGATGACCTTCGCTTTGGGCATGCCGACGAGTCCGATGGCGGATGCGTCGAGGACGGCTCCGTTCCTGTCGGGAGACACGATCCCCAGGGAGGCGATCTTGTTCTTACCTGCGTAGGCGAGGTCCCTGATCTCGATGTTCTGGAAGAGAGAAAGCTGGAACGGGTTACCGCAGACGGCGATCGTCTCCACGCAGGAGAGGTCGATGTTGAACTCCTTGAACAGATTGTTGATGGCGGAGATCATGAGGCTGTTGGCCAGATCCTCCCCTACCTCCATAGCATAGTTGACGTGATCGATGACATTCATTCCCGGAATGGGGTGGCGCTCGGTGACTGCCGTGGCCATAGTCTTCTTGGAATCCAGGTCCACTGCCTGGCAGCGGAATCCGCTGGTTCCCAAATCTAAGGCGATTCCATATCTCATAGTATCCTCCTTCGGATGCAACATTTAGGCATCGTCTGTGTGATATAAAACGGTTCATAACAACGATGCCAGAGCTCATGTTCCCCATAGCCAGATGTCTGTACGACGGTTGTATGCTGAAGTTGAGGTGTCTCACCCGTACAATCTCATCGCAGGCGAATCTGAATCGTTCGGTTTCTTAAAGTACTTAATAGTCAAGACCGATTAAACTTCCATGCAGACTGAAGATAGTACAGGAAAGCCCAATCGTATCATGACATTGGACGTCCTGAAAGGCATACTGATGATAGGCATCGTCATGGTCCATCTGGTCTTCCTCGCGGGTACGGATGCGCCAGTCGATCCGATCACTCCGAGCGATACCGGCGAGGCCAGACCGGGCATATCTTCACCGATATACATACAGATGCTCTACCTTGGTATGATGATGTTCTTCATATCCTCAGGGTATTTCTTCAGACCCAAAAGGAGTGCCAAGGAGAACATCATCAGGCGTGTAAAGCAGCTGATCATCCCGATCGTCGTCGGACTGATCGTTCTGCCGACCATTCTTTATGTTTACCTGACATTGCTGGGCCAGGGGCCGACATGGGAAGACCTCTATCCGAGTTACAAAGCGGTCCTTGGAGGCGTTCTCGTATTCCAGCCCTATACGGGTTACGATCCGAGCATAATCGTGGGAATGTGCTTCGTCTACAACGGATACTACTTCCTGCAGCTGATGCTCGTGGCATTCGTGCTCTTCTATCTCCTGGCGGACAAGGTACTGGATGATCCGAAGAAGCTCATCATCTCGATAGTGGTACTCATCGCATGTACCGCACTTTTGATCGAGTTCGTCAACATGAGGCTGCCGTTTTACGCTCAGCTCTCGCCGCTTGCTGCAGCATTCATGCTGTTCGGTGCGGCTATAGGAAAGAAAGGTCTGGTGGAATGGATGGAGACCAGCAGTCTCAAGAATCCTAAGCTTTGGGCGTTCTTCATAGTGTCCTTGGCTCTTGGCGCGCTCATGGTCTTCGTACTTCCGACCGGTACCGGTTTCGATACGATGGTGTTCGGAGACTACGGCGGCTGGTCGGCATACTCGTACTTCATAGCGGCCGTATTCACCAACATGGCCCTGCTGTTCCTCGGTTCACTGTTCGCGAGGATACCGCTGCTCAACAAGGCACTGGCCACCGCGGGAAGGCACAGTATCGCAATCATCTGCCTGCACATATTCGTGATCAAGCTGATGATGGCTCCGTTCCATGAGCTCATGTCAACCTATACGTTCCCTGTGACCCCTATCGGAGAGAGTGTCGTGTACTGGTTGGTAGCAGTCATCGTGATTGTGCTTGTGGCCGAGTACGTCCCCAAACTGATTCAGAAGAGGAAGGAATCGAAAGAGTGAGGTCGATCGCTTCCTATCCGGCAACTCCTGCAAGGAATCCTTGCAGTATGGGTTGCCGGGCAGGATGATCGGAAGCATCCTTCCTAACCCAAGTCCGGTCGGATACGAAAAAGGTCCGGCCGGACCATTCTACGTGAATTCGGCACATCTCCTTGAATTATTCCGATTTCTGCATAGCGTCCGCTGCCAATTATCGGACCGTTGCCTCATCCCAGCAGATGATCCGGGTCGATCTCGAGAGCTTCCAGTATCCTCAAGAACAGGTCTATGTGCCCCTCAGGGCCGTCAAGATATTCCCCTTCAGCATCTTGGACGATGTCCAACGTGGACATCGTTCCGGATATGCTCTGCATGGTCATATCGATGCCATTGCTCTTCAGCACGTGCGTGATGATATCGGACAGCATCGTTCCCAACGATATCACGAACATCATCGCATTCTCCCTGGAAGGCCTGTGAAGATACACCCTGTCGATACCCATCCCGTCCTTCATGAGCCTGAACGCGTGCTCTATCCTGTACTGCCCCAGATAGGTCATCAGCACGGTATCGGCGGTTGCACCGAACCTAATGTTCTCTTCATCGGCATTCGACCTTGGAAGGTTTGTGATCAGCACTCTCACCCCACGGTCCTGGGAGAGGGCCTTGGCCCTCTCCTCGTTGAACACCAGCTCGACGTTGACCTTGTATTCCGTTTTGGTGATCGGCTTCTCATCCTTGCGCGGGCGCCCGCGATGTCCGTAACCTACGGACACCTCCACCTCGTCGATGCTCCAGATCACATCATATGCCGAGTCTACGTGACAGTACAAGGCCTCGTCCAATGCCCTTCTGGCATCGACGTCGCAGTTGTACGTCCTGGACTCGAACCTACTGAATCTCGATCTAGCTTCCTTCAGACCCTGGTCCCTGAGGTACTCTATGCCTGCAGAAATGTCATCGGTCGTTCTGAAGGCGACGAACCTCAGCATATTGCCTTCCACTTCGGCATCTGTGTCGTACAGCTCCCACCCGTCCCTGACCAGGGACGGGTCCATAGTGCCTGTGCGAACGGATTCGGCTATCTTCGACCTTACCTTCTTGCCGAAGTTGTCCGGACATTTTGCCACGAAACCGAATTCCTTCTCCAGCATCAGCTTAACCAACGGCCCTGTGACGATCTTGCAATCTGCTGCCAGGGTCGTGATATTGGGATCCACCTTCTTCGAAAGGAACTCGATCGCATCCCTGTCCATCTCCCCATCGGTTGTCGCACCGTCGTACGGACGCTCGTAGCATATCGCTCCGTTCCCGTCTGTTACAGACAGGAGCGAGTACACCAACCGTTCATTATGCCCGTCCTTGGCATGCCCGCAGCGTTCCGGGAACGCTGCCTCCATGACATCCGGTTCCTTGACCAGTGACGTTACACTGAAGTTGGTCTCGTCGATGTTGAACGTGTTGGAGCTCAGACCGTACTCTTTGCACAGCATCGAATAGCATTCGAATGTCAGCTCCCCCAGATCCATCTTGAACAGCCTGTCCAGATTCCTGGAGAACGCCCTTGCGTTCAATGCGTTCACATCAGCATCACTGCCGAACAATTGCTCTGTGGGGCTGCTGAGATAGAAGTTGGATATCCCGAACAACGGCCTTCTGCCTTCTGCGCTCAGCATCGTACCTATCATCGCCTTGACAGCATTGCCAGGTGTCAATTTGATTCTGGGATCATGCTTGAACTTTGAATCGATCAGTTCCGTCAGACCTTTCTGCTCGAACATGGCCATAGCTAACGCCGAGGCTGCCTGAAGTCTCGTCGTCTGCCTGTTCATCCCCTTTCTCAGAGCCATGTTCCGCGGTCCCTTCTCTTCCGATAAACCCGATCTCCTCACCGCGGTACGCTCTGTCAGTGAAAATTAGCGATTATAATCGGGCTTTGCCCGATATATATCGCTAAAAATATTTATAGACGGCGGCTCATCTACTTATCGGTACGCTCTATTACGATAGCGGTAGCTATGCGCCGGTTCTGAGAAATCCCAAGAGAACGATGGATCCTGCACACATTTTTGCACAGGGCCATGAAGAAATCGATGTTTTTGCACGAGAAATTAATTCATTCGAGATGTGCCGAATTCACGTTCTATGAGATTGATTGAAAGCGGATGGAAGTTAATCTGTCATGACTCCACCTTGGGTGAATTGACCCTCGATCTCCAGCAATGTATTGGAATAAAGAACGGCAATTGTTTGTCGCTCCTGGTTGCAGAAGATCCGTTAATGTGTGGCCTGAAGATGTGGGTTTCATAGGCAACTAGATGGCTTGTGATGCGGAGCTGCGCTCCTTATCACTGCGCGACAGTAGCGATTCACCGTCCTTTGTGAGGTTATGGAGAAGTGCGTTCCAACGTATTGCAACAGGTTGAATCGGATCATACAAAAAGTGTGAGAAGGTAAGGGGGCCCGGTTTCCCGGGCCTGTTTCTTTGGAAGAATGAGTAGACTTACTCGGTGAGGATATCTTCAGTATCTGTAGTTCTTGGGGTCGTCGTAGCCGCCGTACATGATACCGGAGTTGTAGGGGGTGATCTCGAATCCCCAGTCGGCCATGCGGGCCTTTGCCTTGTCGTAGACCTCGAGGTACTCCTTGGTGGGCCTGACGGTCTTGACGTCGTAGCACTCCTGGAAGGTCTTTCCGAGGTCGGCGTTGGTGTACTGAGGCTCGTACCACTCGACGAACTTCTTGAGGAGCTCGTTGACCTCTCCGACCTTCATTCCGGCGGTCTGGGCAGCTGCCTCTCCCATCATCCTTGCCTCCATTCCGGTGATCTTGTCCTGCACGACTCCCTTCGCGACTGCGGATCCGGAGAGGAGCTCTCTTCCGGAAGCGGTGTCGCAGATTGCCTGTGCGGCGGTCTCGATCAGTCCCATCTCGGTGCAGGGTCCTGCGATGGGGTAGTACTGGTTCGCAAGGAGCAGGTCGGTGTTGTTGTCGACTGCAGCGCATGCGTGTCCTGCGACTGCCAGGGTCTCCTTGGCCATGGTGGTTCCCCACCTGATGTGGATAGGTCCGTCCAGGTGGAAGTTACCGGAGAACAGTCCGAAGGATGCGAGAGTAGTAGCGACATCGCAGATAGCGGTCTCCTCGAGCTGTCCGCAGTATCCGCCGAAGATCGGCATCTGCTCGATCATGATGGTGTCTCCGCTGATGGTCCATCCGGCCAGCATGTTCAGTCCGGTCATGTCCATCTTCAGCTCGTTGAGCTGGGAGCACTCGTGGGCGTCGGTGATCCTGTGTCCCGCGTTGGGGCAGTCGGCGACGAGCCTTGCCGCTTCGGACAGCGGCGTCTCGGGTCCCTAGACACCCAGGCCGGGCCTCTGGGCCCTGGTCCTTGCTTCCTTGGTGGCCCTGAGCTCCTGCATGGTTGCACGGATCTCGTAGGGGGTCTTGGATTTCGCAGGCTTTCCCTCGACGGTGGTCATGACTCCGTTCACGAGGTCGTCCACGATACCCTCCTGGGCGTAGGACTGCATCAGCTGGACGAAGACATCCTCGGACACGGGCGAACCGGTAGGTCCGCCCTGGATGACCGGCTTGATCGGCGCGTTCCCGTGGCGGGGGTAGAACCTTGCGATGTCCCTTCCCTCTCCGAGGATCAGCTTCTTGGGTGCCCTCCTGATTCCCTCCCAGATCTCCTCTTCCGTGAACTTCATGACACGGCCGAGGTCCTGGCAGTAGAATCCGCAGGTGCACAGCATGTCGAGACCGGCCTGGAACAGGTTGTTCTTCGTCTCGTTGTCCTCAGGTACGAACTTGCCCTCGAAGTTGAGGTTGTACTTCTCTTTCATCGCCGTAGCGGTCTCGGGGATGATCTTGTAATCCCAGTCCTCCTCAGGGACCTTCTTTCCCTTGAGGAATCTCTCGTAGACGTCAGTTACGGTCAGGAACCTAGTTGCAGCCATCGTGAAACCCTCCTTTTCAGTTTCCGGTGAGCTGGTCCACCAGGGTGATGATTTCGTTCGCAGTCTCTGAGTAGCCGTCAGCTCCGATCTCGTCGCACCACTCTTTCGAGCAGGGTGCTCCTCCGAAGATGGCCTTGTAGGGTGCCTCCATCTCCTTGATGGTCTCGACGATCTCCCTCTGGGATTCCAGAGTGGTGGTCATCAGAGCAGATCCTCCGCACACCTGCGCGTTGTTCTCCTCTGCCGCATCCATGAAGTCCATAGCGGATGCGTCGGGTCCAAGGTCGATGACGTTGTAGCCTGCTCCCCTGAGCATGGCACAGCAGACGTTCTTACCGATCTCATGGATGTCTCCCTCGACTGTTCCCATAACGACAGTTCCCTTGAGGTTGCCTTCTCCGGATTCCATGAGAGGCTTGAGGATGTTGAGTGCAGCTTCCATTGTCTTGGAAGCAGCGACGACCTGGGGTAGGTAGATCTCTGCCTTATCGAATCTGACACCGATCGTCTCCATTCCCTTTCCGAGTCCATCTCCGATGATGGTTCCGATGTCCATCTTAGCATCGATCGCTTTCTGGGTTGCTTCCTGGGCAAGCTTGATGTTCCATGTCTCGACTGACGTCTTAAGATCAGCGAGAATCGCTTCGTTTGACATGTTTTTCCTCCTTTTTGGTTTTCACCGCCAATGTTCCCATTGGATGTATTTGAGATTTTTTTACAACTATTTAAAAGGTTTTGGTTCAAACCGATTAATTGATGTTAATAGTATTTAAACTATTCTAAATATTGACTGAATCAATAAAATGACTATTTAAACTTATTCCTATTCATTACTGTTAACAACCAAACTTTTAAATAGGGTACATTTTGATTTTTCATACAGCTGAGATGCGTAATCCATCGCGGCCGAGTACGAAAGGAATGCAATGGCGATCACCAAGGACCGTTCAAAGAAAGGAGGGTTCGGTCCTCGGTCGGCAAAGGAGGAAATGCCGGATCGTCAACTGCGGCGACCCTAAGAAAGGAGGAGGGTCGCCGGTGTCCGGGTCGGATCGCGCATCTGAAAGGAATGGTATGCTTGATTCACAATCTTGTATACTAATAGAAGGAGGAAACAAATGGCTAACGGAGAGGCCCTGGTATCTGAAGTATTTCAGGGAGAAGATCGGAGCTACGCAGGTAGCGAGGATAATCAGTTGAAACGCACAGTGAGTTGGAAGGACGGGATGTTCGTCGCATTGGGTGTCCCGCTCCTGATCGTCCCGAGTCTGTATGATGTCGGGTCCATGATCTGGGCGCTGTGCATATTCACATGGACTATCGGTGTCGTGCAGGGTTTCGTGCAGAACATCGCTTATGCAGAGATGGTGACCACATTCCCGCAGGCCACCGGAATCCCCGGCTGCGCACAGGCAGTCTTCCATTCCGATAAGGTGGTTAAAGGGAAAATAGATAAGAGCAAGTTCATCGGCGCGTTCGCATCCTGGTGCTATTGGTTCGCATGGACGCCTGTCGTTTACATTTTCTCGGGACTCATCGTCGAGTACATCGGCGTTATGTTCGGACTCCAGCTCGGAGCATGGGAGACCGTCGGTCTCAGCATGGCCGTCATAATAACTATGGTCACAGTGATGTATGCTATGAGTTCCCGCGGTCTTGAGGGCGGAGGAAAGGTCGCCCTGGTTCTTGCCGTCATATCTCTCGTTCCCGTCATCGTCATCCTGTTCGGTAACATCGGTTCATTCGAGTTCGGAAGGATCTCGGAATCATGGGTCTTCCCTGTGTCTGGCAGCGATTCGATGATGTCCCTCATCTTGATCCTCGGATGCATGGGTCTCGGGCAGTGGTCATCCTGCGCATGGGAGACCGCGGCCATCTACGGTCCGGAATACAAGAACCCTGGAAAGGATACCCCCAAGGCCCTTTTCGGATGCGGAATCATCTGTCTGATCATGTACTTCCTCGTGCCGTTCCTGATCTACGGAGAGATCGGTCAGGAGGGAGTCAGCGAGGCCGGATACCACACCCTGTACCCTGTCGCAGTCTCTGCGTTCGGAGACGTGGGCGGATTGATCGCTCTGGTTGTACTCGTCGTGGCTATGATCCTTATCATCCAGACCGGATACCTCGGATCCTCCAGGTCCCTGTATTCGATGTCTAAGGAAGGAAACCTTCCCAAGTGGTTCGGAAAGCTCAACTCGAACGGAATGCCCACGAACGCTTTCCTGTTCGTGTCGATCATCAACTGCCTGCTGATGCTCGTGCTCAGCGTGCTGCCCATACTCGGTGCAGAGACTTCGGTCATGACCGTGCTCTCCGCATCTGCGATGGGTTACGCCATAGCGAACTTCGTTGCGCTGTACGCTTTCGTGAAGTCCAGGACGGATCCCCGTTTCAAGGATCTCCCCAGGCCGTTCAAGGCGCCCAAGTGGTACACGCCTGTCGGTGCGATAATGTGCGTGCTGCAGCTTGTGCTGCTGGTATGTCTGGTCTACTGGAGCTACGTCGCATCCGGCAACAGCTTCATACCCGCCATCATCGGAGCCACCATACTGCTGTTCTTCATACCGATCTGGTATTCTGTTCAGAAGAAGCAGATGGCGGAAGCCTGCTGATACAAACGGCCCCGGTCCGCCGGGGCCCCTTTAGGTATAATAATAGATATTGACAATTACAGGACAGCGACTGATATCATGAATTATCTGAGGTATGTGCCGATCATATGCGTTATAGGTGCGATTGTCGGAGTGATCTCCATCACCCAGCTCTGGATCCACGGGGTCGCGGGGTTCGAGTGGTCTTCCGACCTCACGGGCATAGACCTCATGGGTTCGGATTTGGATGGATTCCAGAAGTATCTCCCTATCGTGATATGTGTAATCTCTGTCCTGGCAGCTATTATGGCCGTCCTCACGATGACGGTCCGCAGGCTGTGGTACGGGATATTCATCTGCATGATCCTCGGTATCGTGGTGCTGGTCCTGACCACCGTCTTCTCGATGTGGACCATCGACGGAGAGAGGATAGTGCACTTCGTATCGTCCGGTTTCTGGTTGTCCTATGCAGCAGGAGGATTGATTCTTATCGGTGCGGCTATACAGTATTCGCTGATGTTTATTAAGCCGAGAAAGAGTGGCCGTTGATCCATCCTAATGTATTAAATAACAACCACTCAGTACTATTCCGCATTCGAGCCTAAAAGAGCGAAGAATCTTCGATTGGGACGATCCCCATGAAATGGGAATTATGCCCGTTTTTGGGGATTTTTATCCGCCATCTGCATTGGTTGGAGGCAATAATGGGTGGATATATGATACATCCATCGGTATGTTTAAATATATGGCCAAAAAAGCGTAATAAAAGTTTGAATTTTAATCAAAAATGATTGCATCTAATCAAATTAAAAAGAAAATTTTAAATATATGATTGATGGGGGAACAATCACATATCCGAGTCTATTACCTCCTCTATATATGTATAACTACAAACTTTTATTAATCGAATAATAGGTAGGGAGAGTAAGGTAAAGGAATTTACTTTATTGGAGGAATAAAATTGGCTTACGAGGTAGAAACGAAGAACCTGAAGGATGCATTGGTATCCTGTAAGGTTCCTGACATCACAAAGGCAGTCGAAGACGCGCATGCCGCAGGCATGCCCGCTGACGAGATCATCAACTCGCTCGGTGCAGCCATGTCCGACGTCGGAGTCCTCTTCGAGAGGGGAAAGCTCTTCCTGCCCCACGTCCTCAGTGCAGCCGCTGGAATGAAGAAGGCAATGGAGATCCTCGATGACGAGCTCAAGGCCGGAGCAGGCAGTGCTACCGCCAAGGGAACCGTCGTCATGGGAACCGTCGAGGGAGATGTCCACGACATCGGAAAGTCCATCTGCTCAACCATGCTCCAGTGCGCTGGTTTCGAAGTCCACGACCTCGGCAGAGATGTACCCCTCAAGAACTTCATCGAGGAAGTCAAGGGCGGATGCAACTACTGCGGAATGTCAGCCCTGATGACCACAACGATGGTCGGAATGAAGACCGTCATCGACAACCTCGGAAAAGAGGGAGTCCGTGACAAAGTGGTTGTTATGGTTGGCGGAGCCCCTGTCACACAGGGATACGCGGACAAGATCGGTGCGGATGTCTACGGAGAGTCCGCTTCCGAGACAACAAAGAAAGCACAGGCAATCGCGTCTGACTGAAATGGTGTATTAAATGACTGAGTACTACACA